>TARA_R110002167_G_scaffold69064_1_pt1 | contig 143086 bp, 113 predicted proteins | sample TARA_R110002167 | Tara Oceans TARA_R110002167 (sample SAMEA4398238) | marine metagenome | biome: Polar Biome; feature: [MES] marine water layer (ENVO:01000295) within the mesopelagic zone...; material: water (ENVO:00002006), including particulate matter (ENVO:01000060) such... | reverse complement strand
AATTATATAGTTCTAATTTATATTCCTCAGTTATAAAGAGATCTTATTGTTATCGTTTGAACTTACAATTCCCCAAACACCTCATCCAAATCCAACTCAAATCCGAGGAGAACCTCCGACTTGACCCTATCTCCCATGGTGTACAACCGAGAAGGACGGTAATTTCCGGTTTCCAGGGTATAGATCAACAAGGTGCGTTCATCAGGATGGATCACCCAATATTCCTTGACTCCGGAGGCCTCATACACCTCATATTTCAATTGCAGTTCTTTTTTATTATTTCCAGGGGAGAGAATTTCTATGACCAAGTCCGGGGCACCCACACAGCCTAATTCGTCCAGCTTTTCCGAATTGCAGACCACACAGAGGTCCGGCTGCACTACAGTATCGATATCCTTGTGCTTTCTGGAAGAAACCGGAAGTCGCACATCAAAGGGGGCGGTATACACCTTACAGCTTCCTCCTTTTAAATATCCATGAATTCTCGTAACCAAGGCTACCGTAAGTTCTTCATGGATTCTACGAGGAGCTGCTGCCGCCTGCCTGAATACTTTTCCCCGAATCAATTCCACCATCTCATCCAATTGCCAGGAGAGGTAGTCTGCATAGGAGTAGCTTCCATAGGCAGAAAAGGGTTCTTTGACTTTATCTTTTGACTTTTCCATCTTTTTGCATAAACCGAGCTTAACTAATAAAGATAACAAAATTTGGTTAAAATCGCTAGTGGACAAAAAGGATAGACTGTAAAGGAAAACAAAACTGTAAGTAGCTAGGCCTGTGTTTATTAAAATCATGAATTTTAATTGGATTTTCTTTTTGAAAATAGGAACAGCCCAAAGCTTATAGACTTTGGGCTTGTTTTTTTCTAAGAAAAAGTAAATTCTCGAAACGTTTATTTTTCCGCCTTTTTCTTAATCACCAGGTTCATAACGCCCTCAGGTGAATTGGCCTTACCAGTTACTTTATCGCCTTTCTGTTCCAGTACAGTTTTTACCACATTTCCTTCCACATTTACCTCAAAGGATAATTTTCCATCTTTTACATTTACATTTTTTCCTGCAACGGATTGACCGTTTTTAAAAGTAATCTTTACCGTGGTTGCTTTGTCCTTATAAGCGATATGCACAGTGCCTTCGTGATAAGGGTATGGAGCATCATAGCATTCGTATGCCCATGTGCCTTCATATTCAGAAGGTATTTCAAAGGCCATCCCCTTCGCGTTAAAAAATGATACGGTGAATAATAAGAGTAATACTGCACTTAAATTTTTCATGATAGGATGTTTTTGGTTATACATAATGAAACAAAGGTATGAGCCTTTCATGTGCAGTATGAAAAATAGGGTTTTAAGCCTCTATTTAGGGGTGAGTGACAGGGATTAGTGCAATAAGTGATCGAACTCAGGGGTGAATTTGCGTGATACAGGGACGATTGACACGCTGCCTTCCAAGTGCAGGCAGACTTTACCCGAAGCTTTTTTTGCCAATTTTACATTTTGCACATTGACCAGATAAGATCTATGGCACCTTTTTATGGGGAAGTCTTTAAGTTGTTCAGAGAGGGCTTTTAAAGAATTCCGAAGCATCTCTTTTTTGATGGTGCCACTATCCCTGTAATAAATAATTGAATAGTTATCTGCCGCTTCGATAAATAGTATATCGGATGATTTTAAAGATAATCTGTGGTTTCCGTATTCATCTTTTAAGCTTATAATCTTATTAATAGGCTTGAGTGTTTCAGGTAGTTTTTGGTTTTCCTTTTGTTGGCTGTATATAAAAATAAAACATAAAGCCAATGTATAAGGGATCAATAGCCCTAGAAAAGTATATTTCAGACTAATAAAATATTCAGAAAAAAAGTTGGAGCCATGGCTGCCATAAAGTCCATAAAAAACTAATGATAATATCAGAATTTCAGCCATTGTCCAGAGGATAAAGTGAACCACTTTATGTATTTTTTTGAATAATATAGGCTTAATAATCAGTTGTGATAGACCTATTACCACTCCGCCGATAATTCCAAACCCTGAAAGTCTAAAAAATTGGGACAGGCCTTGATCTGCCTCCCATTGATCTATCCTGAATGGTGTATAGAGGTTAATGAAGAGGATAGAAAAAAGGGTACAAAAGCTTATCAAAACCAGTTTCTTCCAGTTGTGGTTGAGTAGGTTAAAATCTGAATTTAAAAGATTATTTTTTTCAGTCATCGCCTTAAAATTAAACAATGGTAAGGTGAAAATCCTAAAAATAAATAAGACTTTAACCGGAAAACAACTAAAACTTGGTGGTATGGGCAGAGAAGAAATTTCAAATAATCGAATTGTTAAAAAAAGTTAATTGCTTGTATTTTTTTTTCTGTGATTTTATAATTGGAGCCGCTATCAGAATAGCCATCATACGATAAATAGACAGAGATTTTACTTTATTAATTTAATTTATAAACTTCATTTATTTATTATTATGTCAGCCGTTAATTTACAAAAAAAAGGCCTCAGAAGGGGCAAAAAATGGTTTTCACCATTGTCATTAGTCCTTTTCTTTTCCCTTTTATCAATTACAGTCTCAGCCCAAAATTCAGAATCTGAATCCTCTTTTACCGCAAGGCTGTTTAATATTGAAGCTCCTGTCAATGACACTTTTCGTTTTCAAACTACCCTGAAAAACAATGGAAACAAGGTACAGGTTTATGAACTCAGCGCAGAAGCCCCAAAAGGCTGGAGGCTGGTTTTTAAAGCCAGAGGAAGTCAAGTCACCTCTATTAATTTGGAACCCGGAAAATCCGAAAGTATCAATGTTGAGGTGAAACCGGCTCATGATGCAGCCCCAAAAAAGTATACCTTCCCTATTCAGGCAAAATCTGATAATGACTCGATGGAACTGGAGCTTGAGGCAGTTGTTGAAGGAGCCTATGATATTGAGCTTACTACTCCTTCAGGACGATTAAGTGGTGAGATTACAGAAGGGAAAAATACTGAGATTCACCTAAAAGTAATCAATACAGGTTCACTTCCCTTAAATGAAATAACCCTTACTTCGAATACCCCATCAAAGTGGGAAGTGAGCTTTTCCCCCTCTGAGTTGGATGAGCTCGCTCCGGGCAAAAGTGCAGATGTAATTGCTACATTATCTGTTCCCAATAAGACTTTGGCAGGAGATTATGTAAGTAAGTTCACGGCCAAAAACTCAGAAAGCACCAGTACAGCTACCTATCGAGTGACAGTAAAAACATCCCTTTTGTCAGGAGGTATAGGTATTTTAATAATATTGATCGCTGTCGGTTTTGTTTATGTTCTGATTCGCAAGTTCGGAAGAAGATAAGAAGGTTATGGATAAGGAGGTAATAGCACTGAAAGGCCTGACGAAAAAATATGGCACTTTCACTGCAGTCAATGAATTGGATCTCTCCATTAACAGAGGCGAAATATTTGGTTTGTTGGGTCCCAACGGCGCCGGTAAGACCACCACTATTCTGATGATGATGGGGCTTACGGAGCCAAGTGCCGGAACAGCCCACGTTTGTGGGGTGAATTCAACCAAAAATCCCCTAGCTGTAAAAAAAGTGGTGGGATATATGCCGGACAATGTCGGGTTTTATGATAATATGTCTGCCTTGGAAAACCTGATGTATATCGGAGAATTGAACGGCATCCCACGTAGTGAGGTCCAAAAAGATGCGATTGAAGTAATGGAGATGGTCGGTTTGCCGGCAGAGGCTATTCATAAAAAAACTGCAGCTTATTCGAGAGGTATGAAACAGCGACTGGGTTTGGCAGAAGTACTGATAAAAAAACCTCAGGTTGTGATATTGGACGAACCTACTTTGGGTATTGACCCAAGTGGGGTTAAAGAATTTCTATCTCTTATTCTACGATTAAGTAGGGAAAAAGGACTTACGGTATTGCTTTCATCACACCACCTTCACCAGGTGCAGCAAGTTTGTGATAGGGTTGGGATTTTTGTAAATGGGAAACTATTGATCGAAGGGGATATTGCCACGCTTTCTAACCGGCTTTTTACCGGGAAATCCTTTGAGGTAAACGTAACATTCAAAAATCCTATTGTCTTGCCTTGGAAGCATGAACCGGAATTACTACAGTTTCCCTCAATTGAGGAAGTTTCAGTGGAGGCTCATGAAGCCTGGATTTCAGGTAGTGAAGATGTCACCCCTGATATTGTCCGGTTTTTGGTGGAAAAAGGATATCCAATCACGGGGGTCCAGAAGAAAGAATATGGACTTGAAGATATTTATCAAAAGTATTTTGAAAACACAATAAAGGAGAATATAGATCAATGAAAGGAATCATAAATGCATTGGATAATAATGCTTCTGTGCGCGATGAAAAGCAGCAGAACCCCTTTTGGATTTTGGTAAGAAAGGAGGTAGCCGGTCATATTCGCAGTTGGAGATTTATTATACTATTGGTGCTTGTGGTGCTTACCTTTTGGGGGGCAACAGCGGTGGCCATGAACAATATAAAAGACACTGTGGCAAAGGTTAAAGATCTGGAAAGCCTTTTCTTGTACCTTAAAATACTGACCACAACAGAAGGTACATTACCACCATTTCATGTTTTTCTTAATTTTTTAGGCCCCTTATTAGGAATCAGCCTTGGCTTTGATGCCATTAATTCGGAACAACAAAATGGTACCTTAACAAGGATAATGGCCCAGCCTATTTATCGTGACAATTTGCTTTTGTCCAAATTTGTCAGTTCGCTTCTTTTGGTAGGAACATTGTTGCTTGCACTTTCTTTATTAATGGTCGGAGGAGGAATGCTCCTTACCGGTGTAATGATAGAAGTCGAAGAGCTGATAAGAATACTATGTTTTATGCTGCTTTGCACTGTTTACGTGGGCTTTTGGTTAGGGCTTTCTATATTACTTTCCATCGTCTTTAAGCAGGCATCTACTTCTGCACTTACAGCAATTGGTATCTGGTTATTTTTTACTGTATTCTACCAGATTGTGGTCAATATGGTGGTTACTATGCTTACCTCAGGTTCCGGAGAGTTAACTCAAATGCAAGTAATGCATCTCAATGAAATAATATTGAACATTCTTCGATTGGCCCCCAGTCAACTTTACGCAGATGCAACTACCACTTTACTAATGCCCTCGGTGAGAAGTTTGGGACCTGTAACCATGGAGCAAATGGCCGGCGCCATTCCGTCACCACTTTCCATTAGGGACAGCCTGCTCATTGTTTGGCCACAATTAACCGGACTAATAGCCGCTACCTTGCTTTGTTTTGCATTTTCTTATTACCTTTTTATGAGAAGAGAAATAAGAACATAATTCTTTTTCCTTGTTTAATATAAATAAAGCTGTTTGGAGGTTTTAGCTTTGCTCCGCAAAAATAAAATCTTCAAACAGCACTTTAAAAACTGATGGCTGTCTATCGAAAAAGGGTAGGGGCTGTTCTCAGTTTCAATGGAGTAGCAAGAGCATAATAGGGTAGCCTTTTGCTATTAGGGGCCAATAATTATCTGTTATAAAATCATGGCCTTTATTCCATTATACTTTTTTAAAGAACAAGAATTGGATAACTTTGCCAAACAAATTAACTCTGGCGGAAATTTATTTCCATCTATTGGCATCGTAAAAATGGAACAAAAGAACAAACAGCAAATTTTTATCAAGAGGCTATTTGTAGCCTTTTTGATACCTGTTGTGCTTTCCCTGTCCATCCTTCCTTGTTGCCCACCATCAGAAAGCTGTGCGGATGATGTGCAGCATGCTTGTGCAGACGAGCCTATACAGGGGACTTTCCCCGGTTCAGGCTTATGTTCTCCCTTCTTTACTTGTGGCCATTGTCCGGGGTTTATCATTCAGCAAGTTGAATTCCCCTCATTAAATTTGGGGAAGGTTAATGAAATCGTTTCTGGAAATAGACCGGAATTCAAGCCTTTTATCCTCGTTAAATCATTTTTTAAGCCACCAAAGGCTTAGTCTACCTACGATACATTGAGGTAATTTAAACCGGAATACTGACTTTTATTGGTAAAGATTTTGTCATTATTGTTGCCAAAAATAACGCAACAAAACGGCCTTAATCATCTTGTTCTTGTGGTTTTTCAAAGGACTTATACCGTTGGCGACAAAAATTTCACATGGAAGATCAATATAGAATAAAAGCTGAAGCTAATGAGTTAGATGGAATCCCCATCACTTATTTCCGGTTCAATTGCCTACCATTAATTTTCAATCAATCAACTATTAATTAATTACCGTGAAACACATTGTCACAGTACTGTTAATGCTTTGCCTATATGGCACTGCCATCTCACAAAATACATTTACAGCCACGATTAAGGATAAGGATTCCAAGGAAGCCTTATTTGGCGTGTCTGTCTATTTTCCACAATTGGAGAAAGGAGCTTCTACTGATAGCATGGGAAAAGTTTCCATAGATGATATCCCAAGCGGAATTTATACTATTTTGGTAACCCATTTAGGATATGAATCAATAGAATTACAGCAGTCCTTTCCTTTGGGGGAAGAGCTGATTTTATTAATGGAACATGGTCACGAAGAAATGGAAGAGGTGCTAGTCACGTCCACCAGGAGTGGCAGAACCATAGAAGATGTACCTACAAGGGTGGAAGTTATTGCCGGAGAGGAGCTGGCGGAAAAAGGAAATATGAAACCGGGTGATATCCGTATGTTATTGAATGAAAGCACGGGGATTCAGACGCAGCAGACCTCAGCCACCAGTTATAATTCAAGTATCCGAATCCAAGGATTGGATGGAAAGTATACCCAATTACTTAGAGATGGCCTTCCATTGTATTCCGGTTATTCGGGAGGCTTGAGCCTGATGCAGATTGCTCCCCTTGACCTCAAACAGGTTGAAGTGATCAAAGGAGCTTCTTCTACGCTATATGGTGGAGGGGCCATTGCAGGTTTGGTCAACTTAATATCTAAAACCCCGGGAGAAGATCGGGAGTTGAACTTTATGGTAAACGGGACCTCCGCTTTAGGGTTGGACCTAAGTGGTTTCTATTCGGAAAGGTATGGTAAAATTGGAACCACCGTATTTGCCTCATATAACAAAGGAACGGCCTATGACCCGGCAGGAATAGGGCTTACTGCAATTCCGGAATTTGAGCGCTATACCATCAATCCTCGCATGTTTTGGTACCTCGATGAAGCAACTGAAATAAACCTTGGCTTTAATTTCACTACTGAAAATAGACTCGGTGGGAATATGGATTATATTGAAGGCAAATCTTCCTCGGGTTATTTTGAATCCAATGAAACGGATCGTCTGTCTACCCAGTTTGATGCGACCCATCGTTTTTCTGACCATTCCCGCATCCAGGTGAAAAACAGTATTAGTTTTTTTGACAGGTCTATAGCTATACCAAATTATGTTTTCAGCGGAGAACAGGTTTCTTCCTTTTCAGAACTAAACTATGTCACTTTTGGGGAAAAGATGGAGTGGATAGTAGGAGGGAACCTATGGACCGAAAAGTTTGATCAAAGGCAAGGAGATCCAGATAATGACCTTAGTTTTTCCAATACAACTACCGGGGTATTTGTTCAAAACACATGGAATATGGCTACACAATGGACTTTGGAAACCGGCTTGAGAGGAGATTACCAAAGTCAATATGGAGCTTATCTGCTTCCGCGCTTTTCACTGTTGTATGAGCCTAATGAAAGAATAACATTTAGGACAGGTGGTGGGCTTGGTTATAAAACACCCACCCAATTTACAGAAGATACTGAAAGGCTTCATTTCCGAAATATTCTCCCTATAGACTTTTCAGCAACCCGTGCAGAACGTTCTACAGGGATAAATTTGGACGTCAATTACAAATGGCTCGTAACAGAGGAATTGAGCCTAAGTACAAATGCGCTTTTATTTTATACGCAGATTGATGATCCGATGCTTTTGCAGGCCAATAGCAATGGTATGTATGTGTTCACTCAGCCTAACGGGTACATCAATACCCAAGGATTGGAAGCCAATATGAAGTGGACTTACCATGATTTCAAACTATTTATGGGTTATACTTTTGCAGATGTTAAGGAGCACTATGATAGTCAGGAAAGCGAATACCCTTTGGTGGCCAAACATCGTTTGAACAATGTACTGATGTATGAGAAACACGGGAATTTTTGGATCGGGTTGGAAGCTTATTATTTCAGTCCCCAAAAGCTTTCAGATGGCAGTACCGGGAAATCTTATTGGATCATGGGTATTATGTCCGAAAAGAAAATTGGAAAGTATTTTTCCCTTTTCTTGAATTTTGAAAACATGTTGGATACCCGTCAGACCAGGTTTGATACGATTTACACAGGTAACATTAGCGATCCTCAGTTCAGGGATATTTATGCCCCCGTGGATGGCTTTGTAGTGAATGGAGGATTTAAGCTTAGTCTTTAATTGGTTTTTTTCTTTCAAAGTAGGCTTGTCAAAATCAACTGGCAAGCCTATTTTTTTTGGTAAGTTTGTTTATAAATTCCTCAATCCGCCCAATGATCACATGAAACCTTTTTCAATTAACAATTAATCGTAACCGTTTCCCTACACCTTCGACAAGCTCAGGCTCCGGTATTTCGACAAGCCCAGGTACCGGAAATAGGTTCCGGTGGTCTATCTCTCTAATTCACAATTAATCGTAACCGTTCCCCTACACCTTCGACAAGCTCAGGCTCCGGTATTTCGACAAGCCCAGGTACCGGAAATAGGTTCCGGTGGTCTATCTCTCTAATTCACAATTAATCGTAACCGTTCCCCTACACCTTCGACAAGCTCAGGCTCCGGTATTTCGACAAGCCCAGGTACTGGAAACAGGTTCCGGTGGTCTATCTCTCCAGTTAACAATTAATCGTATCCGTTCCCCTACACCTTCGACAGGCTCAGGCTCCGGTGGTTCGGCAAGCTTCAGGTACCGAAAATAGGTTCCGGTGGTCTATCTCTCCAGTTAACAATTAATCGTAATCGTTCTCCTACGCCTTCGACAGGCTTAGGCACCGGTAATTCGACAAGCTCAGGCACCGGTAATTCGATAGGTTCAGGCTCCGGTGGTTCGGCAAGCTTCAGGTACCGGAAACAGGCTCCGGTGGTCTATCTCTCCAGTTAACAATTAATCGTAATCGTTCCCCTATACCTTCGACAGGCTCAGGCACCGGTAAACGATCACTACATCACTCGATCACTACATCACTCCATCACCCCATCACTGATCTCTAATCGCACCAATCCGAGCTCGAAATCTGTCTCCCCAATAAACAATTACATTCTTCTTTTCCGTCATTAATAGGAAAAATATTAATTTATAAAACGAAGCAGGTTTAGAGAAAATACCCTGTTTACGGTATTTTTTTGGTTTTTTAGATTAACTATATTGGCAAGTCAAAGCATTTAGTTTTTAAACCCAAAATAATTATGATGCAGTTTTTGGTCCATTTGGAAAAAATGGGAAACAATAACTTTCTTCCATTAAACTACCAATACGAACTTTCCTCAGCTATTTATAGGGTCTTCGAAGAAGCAGATCCGGCCTATAGTCATTTTTTACATCAGGAAGGGTATGCTTTCAAAAACAAAAAGTATAAACCCTTTACCTTTTCTTTTTTAACATTCGATCGCTATAAAATAATTAAAGGCCATAACCGGATTGAGCATACAGGTAATAATGCAGTCCTGGATATTCGGTTTGCCATTGATAGGGCTGCAGAGGGTTTTGTCAAGGGACTTTTTTTAAACCAACGTTTAAGCATAGGGGACAGGATCAGTCAGGTAGACTACGAGATTCGTCAGATCCAAGCGGCGGAAAGGGCGAACTTCAGAGAAGAAATGCTATACCGCTGCCTATCACCGGTATTTTTGAGTTGCTCCAGAGGGGATGGGGGAGCGGACTATCTGTCTCCTGAGGATGTGCGCTTTAAGCCGGTTTTTGAAAACAATCTGATCCAGCGATTAATGAGTTTCGACACCTCCTTGTCTTTAAAAGAATTGGAGGATGATTATCCTAATATACAATTTGTATTGAAATCCAGCCCCAAAAAGAAGGGGATAACCCTAAAAGCCATGGAAGACAAGCCAATCAAGGTAATCGGATATCAGTTTGACTTTTTACTCCGCGCCCCAGTGATTATACAGGAACTGGGATATTATGGAGGCTTTGGAAGTAAGAATGCGCTGGGGTTTGGGTGTGTTGAATTGAAAACTAAATAGTTTTAAAATGACAATACCTAGCAATTATTTGGATAGGTCGGATGCATTAGATGCTTTAGGGAGCAAGGTTTTTCCTCTTAGCTTGGTTTTGAGGACTTCGATTCTATTTTCCATAAGCTTATCTATTTCCAAGGATCGCTTTAAAGAAAGATCTCCCTTTGGGATTTTGGAGTCATCGAAACTATTTGGGATGCTTTTTTTGCGCATAATGGATGTCGAAACTGTGAAAAAACAACAACCAAAGATAGTGAAAAAATTTGAATTCCATTTCGATTTGGTCAATTTGATGATTCGCCAAAAGCTTTTCCAACTCCATTCTAGCTATGCTCTGGCAGGTTTCGAAAAAATTCAAAAAGTAGTCATTATTAAAGTCAATTTCCCACTCGGAACCAGGTCTTTTGACTTGGTAGATGAAATCGGGGGTTACAGCATAAAGCTCTTTAATGTTATGAAACGTAGCCATGTTAATATCCTCAAAGGAAAAAGAACTGTTGGAGGTATGGTTATGGACTACCTCAGTGTCTTTAAGTTGAAACAAATATTCTGGAGGTATGTTGATTTGGTTTTGATGACCCGAAAATCGAAGTATTTGCCTACCGTTTTTAAAAACATGAAGGTGCTCATTTTTTTCAAACCGAACCTTACGAATTGCTTGTTGAATAGATTTTACTCCATTTCTGGGAAGAGGATAGTGAAACTTCTCTTGCATACTGATCAAATTAAATCAAAGAAAAACCAGGAGTATAACTCCTGGAGTCACTTCCCTTGGGGTGCGATTTATTCAATAGTGATTTTAACAAACCATTTTTCAATTCCCGAGAGATGACAATCAAAATTACTATAATATTTTGATATTTGAAAATAATTAATTAAAATTGATTTAAACATACCATTGGATTAATGAGGTTACATATAAAAATTAATGCAAATAAAAGTATAGTTTCATTTGACCACATCCCTCAATTGGTTGGAACAATCCACAAGTGGATAGGTGAGCAGAATGATTATCATGGAAGTACTTCAATGTATTCTTTTTCTTGGCTCCAAGGAGGAAGAAAAGGGAATGGAGGGCTTTATTTTCCTAAAGGAGCTAGTTTTTTTATCAGCACATTTGACGAAATTCTATTGAAACAAATCATTCATGGTATTAGAGAAGAGCCGTCTTTATTTGCCGGAATGGACGTCCAAGAAATTCGAATTCAACAAACTCCATGTTTTTCAGGTGGATCAGAATGTTTTAATGTGGCAAGCCCTGTTTTGGTAAAAGTAAAGGAAGGTGAACGAGTCAAACATTGTCTATATGATGATCCTGAAAGTAGTGAGGCCTTAACTCAATCTATGGTTAGAAAGTTGGAATTAGCAGGTATAGACTCTGTTGGTCTTTCTATCGCATTTGATCAAGAATATAGATCTGCTCATACTAAGTTGATTAATTATAAGGGTGTCAAAAACAGGGCGAATGTATGTCCAGTACTTGTCAAAGGATCAAATGAGCAAATAGGATTTATCTGGAATGTAGGTATTGGCCATAGTACGGGGATTGGTTTTGGAGCATTAAATTGATTGAAGATGAATTATTATGTGGTAAAATATTCCGGTCCATTTGGTTTTATTAAACCTTGGACTGCAGTTAGGGATAGTGAAACTTTTAGTCAACAGTTTTTGACCCCATCCATCGTAGAAGGAATAGAAAAGAAATTGTTTCCCAAGCTACTAAAGGAAGTAGGGATACATAAAATCGTGGGGCACAGACTTTCTTATGACCAGATCAGCAATCAACAAGAAATGATTCAGACTAGAGGGTGGAACTCAAAGCGTAAGGGAAGTCAGTTTTTATTTGACAGACCAACAGCCATATTGATCAGGGGAGTGATACTAAATCCTGTATTATACCTGGCTTTTCACACTTTGGAAGATGCCCATGAAGCATTACAACAGCATATATGTTTGTGTAGGAATGAAGATGTTTTATTCCCAATCGAGATTTCTGAGTGTAGCAAGATAGCTTTTGAAGAAGATGGAAAGTTGTACCCTGGTTTTGAACTTGTATTTGAAAAAAGTGAAAAGGCTTTTTTAGTCGGCTATCATCGAGTAAGTCAATCTCCTATGTATGGTTGGATTAGAATAGTTGGAAACCCTATTAATACTTTATGATGGAAACTTTATATGCTAAGTCTGGTCCTGAGTGGACTCCATTGAAAACTCACCTGCAGCAGGTAGCAAAAGTGGCAAGTGTTTTTGCACAGCATCTAGGTATGGATGAAAGCTTAGCTTATAAGGGGGCTATTTTACATGATATAGGTAAAGCACATCCTCGTTTTCAGCAAAGATTAAAAGGGATATCCAATGACAATAGAGTTCTTAGACATGAAATTAGCTCATTACTTTTTTTATCGGTTTTTGCAGAAGAAGAGCATGATAAGTTAATAGAAATGGTTGTTGGCCACCATAAATCGGTAAAAAGAGATATTGGAGGAAAAGGGTTGCTAGATATAGATGATGAGATTGAAGGGTATGAGGATTTTCATTTAGAGGATTGGTGTAAATGGAGCCCTGTTGCTTTTGATTTATTAAATGAATTGGGAATTGTTTGTGCCCCATTTGATGAGTCTATGGCTAGAAAAAACTTGGATATAGCCTTAACAATTACTCTGAAAAAATCCAAAGAGCGAGGCTTTTCAGAATGGCGTGGTTTATTGATGGGGGCTGATTATTTTGCTTCGGCTTTAATTGATAAAACAGACCGGCAATTATCAAGAAGTTTCAAATCTCCAGATCTCAATTTTTATGGAAGAGTCCATGATTTATTTCCACTTTCTAAAAAAGATTCATCTTCAAATAAAACCCACACCATAGTAGTAGCATGCACAGGGGCGGGAAAGACAGATTATCTATTTAGGAGGACTTCGGACAGAGTGTTTTATATGCTTCCATTTCAGGCATCCATCAACGCAATGTTAGAAAGAGTTGACGAGGATTTAAAGGAGTCGAATCCTGATCTGGACATTAGGGTATTACATGCTTCGTCGAGCGTTGTAAAAAGAGTTAATGGAGAAGAGGAGTCTGTTTTACAATCTTTGTTTGGTTCTTCTATCAAAATAATGACACCTCATCAATTAGCTTCTATTGCATTTGGTTTGAAAGGTTATGAAGCTCTTATCCTTGACTTGAAGGGGAGTGACATCATTCTCGATGAAATCCATACCTATACAGGAGTTTCACAAGCTATCGTCTTGAAGCTGGTCGAGATACTAAAGTCTATTAATTGTAAAATTCATATTGGTACAGCAACTATGCCTAGTATACTTTATGATAAAATTAAATCTGTTTTAGGTCAAGATGTTTTGGAAGTCAAATTGACGACCGGCGAGATGGATAAGTTTGACCGTCATTTAGTGCATAAAAAGCAAGATTTTGAGAGTACACTTCCAATTATTTCTCAGGCTATAAAAAATGGAGAGAAGGTATTAATAGTATGTAACCGAGTAGATCGATCCCAGCAAACGTTCGAAAAAATTCGCGATTTATACTTGAATATACCTGTATTACTGCTCCATAGTCGATTTAAAAGGGGAGATAGAAATCAAAAAGAATATGAGCTGATACATCAGTACAATTCAAGTGCTGAAGCTTGTATTGTAGTATCAACACAAATCGTTGAAGTCAGTTTGGATATCAGTTTTGATGTGATGGTTACTTACTGCGCCCCTATAGATGCTTTGGTACAGCGTTTTGGAAGAATCAATCGCAAAAGGACTTTTGACACCATTGGGAAATATAAACCTATATATGTCATAGCTCCTCCGGAAAATACTTCTGAAGCAAAACCTTATGATTTAGAGGTGTTAAAGAGAACCTTCGATGTGTTGCCAGATGGTGAGGTATTCAAGGAAAAGGAACTACAATGTAAAATCGATGAAGTATTTCCTTCGATAAACTTTTTAAATATCGAAGAACATGCGGTATTCAAAGAGGATGGAAGTATTAGAATTGATAAGCTTACTCATCGGGCCAAGTCCTTTCTTTTTGAATTGTTAGAAATTGATTCTGTTACCTGTATCACAGAAGGAGATGAAGAAGATTATAATCAAGCTTTGTTTGAAGACAGGTTAAATATGGAAATACCAATTAGATATTTCAGTGTGAAGAATATGCGACAATCTCAAAAAGGTAGCAGACCATTTATTATACCGGATAAAGCCTATAGCAAGAATATGGGGCTGGAAGTACGTCTTATTAATGAATCCAATTTTGATATAAATAGACAAATGCTATGATTACATCAGTAGTAGGAAGAACATTTTTAAAGGCCTACAATACCAAATATGGAAAGAATTTTTCTCCCAAAGAGTTCTTTGAGGAAGAGTTTTGGCAGCTTTTTTTTAACCATTCTAAATATATGCAATGGGTGACAAATTCTCCCTTTGTTCAAATGAAAAAAGGACAAAAGCCCCATTTGCTGAATGAAAATGAGCGAAGAGAAAAGTTGGAAAACCTATTTCATAAAGCTGAAAATGAAATACCTGATGCGAGTTTTGCTATAGGTTATCCGGCCTCAGAAACTAAAGAATATGCTAGTACATCTGGTTTAGTAAGTGATGTGTTTGTGCCATTTGATGAAGATGAGGTTTATCTTTCCTGGATAGGAAGTGGTTTAGGGGTAGGGGTAGCAGGAGGTTATACCATATTATTTGACAATCCAGAAATTACCCTCCAAACATTTGAGGGGTGGAAAGTCTATAGAAAGTACCTTAACGATCCTACCCTCACAAAACTAAGAGGAAATCAAATAAATACTTGGAATGGTCAGTGGTTGACTTACAGTTGGGACAAGAAAAATTTTAGAGACGACTTTGATTTTTCAGACTTAGAATCAAACGGTGTCTTTAAAATTGATAGTTCACTGGCTGAAGTAAATACAGTGAATTGGTCACGATTATTTTTTAGCATGTCACAAATGTTTCCAAAATATGAAATGATGGGATATGTCTATGGGTTTGGGCAGACCAACAAGACCATTGGTTTCATTCCATTTCAGTTCAAATCAGGAACCAAAATAAAAGAAGTGTACCGTAAATTATTTGGAGGAGTCTATGAAGATGCTAAGCAGTTTGAAAGTTTGTTTGGAAGGCATATCAAAAGAGCCTGTGAATTGGGTAGTATCGGCTTACTCGCTCTCCAACCAGAGGGACTCAAGAAAGTTATGGATGAGGGAAAAAAAATAGCATTTAAAAAAGAAGAGGATTTAATTAAATATAAAGCATATAAAACCTGGTTAAAAGCAATGTTATCAAAGAATAAAGAACAAATCACAGATTATACTTTGGGATTGGCCAAGACCATTCACACGTATAGATTGGAAGGGACTAAGTTGGACAGGAAGACTTTAATTGAAAAAGAACTTTTTACAGCTACTTCTAAAAGAGGCTTTGTAGAGGCTCTAACAAAAATGTTAAAGGATTTAAGTCAAGAGGACTTGATGGTTATTAAACAACTCAAGGACGAGATTCATTTAATGACGAATGAAGAATACGGATACTTCAGTACACTCCTGAAATTTGATTATGCTTTTGTAGAAAATAACTCTAAATAAATATACTTATGAATACCATTTATATAAGAACTTTGAAAAGAGCTGAGCATACAGTTTTTAATGTTTCTGACGGGCAAAAATATTACTATGATAGTCAATTTGGAAGAAGAATTCCTTTCTCAAGTGGCCAACAAGTAAAAAGGTCAATGATTGATTCATTATGTGATTCTATAAATCAGGCGCCTTCACCAACAACCTTCCTTTTTGATGTAACAAAACAGAAAGAATTAAAAGAAGGAGAGGTCTATGGTACCTGTGATCCTAGATATGCAGACCAACTTTTTGGAGGTTGGATGAAAGCAGCTAAAGGAGGGAAAGACCGTACCCTAAAGCGTAGGAGCCCATTATCAATTTCTGCGATGAGAGCTTTGCACCCTATGCTTGCAGGAATGGATTCTGAGAACGCTTCATTTGATAGAAGTGAAAGACCAAATAATAAAGTAATTGTCAGAGATGAAAAAGGTAATGAGCTAAGCGAAGATCAAATTGTATCTTTTTTAGAAGGAAAGGATAGAAGTTTAAGTAGGAAATGGATTCCTGATAATCGCAGAGCTACTGGGTTATTTGTATTTGACGTAGCAATTGATTTAAGAAGATTGTTCAACGTAAGTGTTAATTCTTTCGAACCTGAAATGTCTGGGTCTACTATAGAAAATCTGAAAAACGAAGGATGGGTTGAGTCGGTAAATGTCTTTGGGCCTTGTTTGGTTGCGCCTCAAGCGATTAGAAAACAATGGGTTGAGGGTTTAGCCCATGCGATTATCAATTGGAGAATTACCTCTAATCAATCAAGGACATTTAGCTTGATGGATACTTTGGCTGTCTCAGTAAGTGATAATGCCAATTTAATTGCAGGGAGTATTCGGGCGAAACTCTCCGAAGAGGATTCCAAAAAAGCTGAGCCAATTGTAGATGAAAATATTAAAGGAGTAGATACTTTTATCACCTTACAAGCAGGTGGCTTTATTCATACCAAAGGTGAGCAGGCTGATGCTCTTGAAAAAGCTGAGCAAAAGTTAGTTGATTTAATGATGGCTTACGATTACGAAAATCAAGTTGTACCACAGTAAAATCCAATAAAGCTGCTCCTTATCTTTTAGGGCAGCTTTTTTTTATGATTATATGGTAACAGGAACCCATATTGCCTATCTCCAAACCTGTCATCGCAAACTCTGGTTGTTTGCCCATGGCATACAGATGGAGCATACCTCAGATATAGTGGCGGAAGGAAAGTTGATAGGGGAAACTTCCTATGCTGATCGGGCAAGAAAATATACCGAGCTGGCTTTGGATGGCATCAAAATCGATTTTTATGATGCCAAAAATAAAGTGATCCATGAAGTCAAGAAAACCGATAAGGTCGAAAAGGCACATATTGCCCAGGTCAAATATTACCTCTATGTGCTTACAAAAAATGGGATCGACGGAGCCACGGCCATTCTAGAATATCCCAAAATGAAACAAAGGCAAGTGGTGGAATGGGAGGAAGGGGATGAGGCCTTGGTCTTGTCTTATATCCATGAAGTGTCCCAGATCATCCAGCAACCGGAATGTCCTCCATTGGTAAAACTTTCTATCTGTAAAAAATGCAGTTATTATGATTTTTGTTATGCGGGGGAGGGAGATGAATTGATAGGGTGATGTAGTGATTTTGTGAGAAAGATGTTGAATATTTTATGGATGTTTAAAATCAGATTTTTTATGAAACAGGATGTGTTTAATGTGCTTTTCAGAAACAGAACCAAAGCTTTGGCATTGGGTATCATTGGTGAAATGGATGGAATAAAGTACAGTGATGCACTGGGCGTAATAAGGAAGCAACTGATCTGCTCAGTAACTTCCACGGCAGCCAATCTCAGGGCAGTGCGCAGGACAAGGTCAGAACGTGAAAGCTTTGCCAAGCTGTGTATTGTGGTGGAAGAGGCTGATGAGAACTTGTTTTGGATGTGGGATTTGTCCTCAAGGAAAAGATGGATCCCTTTTACCGTGAAGCTGAGGAGAACCTAAAAGTCATGTCAACTTTCAAATCAAAACTCAAACCCTAAAACCCCCGATCACTACATCACTAAATCTCCACCTCACCTATAAAAAATGAAAAAGACCTATTACCTCTTTAACCCCGGCCGACTAAGTCGTAGAGACAATACCTTGAAATTCACTCCTGTGGATGAATCAGTAAGGGAGGGGACGCCCAAATACATTCCGGTGGAAGGCGTATCTGATCTTTATTGTTTTGGCAGTCTGGATACCAATTCGGCCATGTATAATTTTTTGGGTAAGGCAGGAATCAGTGTACATTTTTTCGATTACTATGAACATTATACCGGGAGCTTCAGTCCAAAGGAATATTTGCTTGCAGGGAAAATGCAGATTGAACAGACTCGACACCATTTAGCTGCTTCCAAAAGACTTACGGTTGCCCGAAAGTTTGTTCAGGGTGCCAGTTTTAATATTCTCAAAAACCTGAAATATTATCAAAATAGGGGGAGGGATTTGGCTTGTTATTTGGAGAAAATTGAGATTTTATCGGAACAAATAGAAGCGGCTTCGGACATCCCTGGTCTCATGGGGATAGAGGGAAATATCCGTCAATGTTATTATGGGGCTTTTGATCAGATTTTAAAAGATCATGCCATGGAGGGCAGGAGTAAACAACCTCCATTGAACGAGGTGAATGCGCTGATTTCCTTTGGAAATATGATGTGTTATACCCTTTGTCTGGATCAGATTTACCACACCCAGCTCAACCCCACTATCAGTTATTTGCATGAACCGGGGTATAGAAGGTATTCTTTGGCTTTGGATTTGGCTGAGATTTTCAAACCCATTTTGGTAGATAGAACCATCTTTAGGGTGCTCAATAAAAAGGAGTTGCAATCAAAGGATTTTGATATTCAGGTAAATAGGGTTATTCTAAAGGAAAGCGGAAAAAAGGCCTTTATTAGGGCTTTTGAAGAACGGCTGAATGAAACGATCAAGCATCGGACTTTAAAAAAACATGTAAGCTATAAACATTTGGTCAAACTCGAATGCTATAAACTGAGTAAACATATTTTAGGAATGGAAACCTACCAACCCTTTAAGGTGTGGTGGTGACTATCAGGTAATTTAACGATCTGTTGATCAAGGTACTCGCTCCCCGATCATCATATCCCTGATCCCCAAATTACGAATTCCAGATCACCAACCCTCAATACCATGTATGTTATTTTAGTCTATGATATAGGAGAAAGACGGGTAACCAAGATGCTCAAACTTTGTCGTCAATACCTCAATTGGATACAGAATTCAGTGTTTGAAGGGGAGATTACTGAAGTAAAATTAAAGGAGTTAATTGCTCAAGCCAAAAAAATCATGAAGGAAAAGGATGACAGTTTGATTGTATTCAAAAGCAGGGATAAGCGCTGGTTGAGCAAGGAAGTTATTGGTCAAGAAAAGAATGATTTGGATACTTTTTTGTAAGGCAGGGTTGTCGATGGTTTACTATTACAGGGCTAAAAGTTTATTTGGGTTAAGCTGTTGTATTATATGTCTTAAAATCAATGGTTTATAAGGTTGTCGATTGTCGGGGTAAATTCGGTTATTGTGGGTCGACGATTTTTGTATTAAATTGAATTTTGAAAATAGGGTCTGGAAGTTTTTCAAGGAGGTTTTCTGCTAAAAAACCAAGGGCCTTTAATCGCACCAATCTGGAATTGAAACTACCCAAAACCTTTTATGTAAAACCATTCATAGGAATCCTTTAATCGCACCAATCTGGAATTGAAACAGGGTGAAAATATTAGTGCTAGTGATTTAGGTTTACCCTTTAATCGCACCAATCTGGAATTGAAACTCACCACCAGAATTTGAATAATCGAAATAGTAACACCTTTAATCGCACCAATCTGGAATTGAAACATCTCGCTCTGCGAAATAGATATTCTTTCGCAAGCCGGCCTTTAATCGCACCAATCTGGAATTGAAACTCTATAATTAACCCAGAAGTATCATTTCCATCATCATCCTTTAATCGCACCAATCTGGAATTGAAACCTATCTTCACATATATCATTATATGTTTCAAAATCATCCTTTAATCGCACCAATCTGGAATTGAAACCAGAATCCAGCGCAGATATATGCGCATACAGATCATCCTTTAATCGCACCAATCTGGAATTGAAACTGAATTGACGTTTGGGCATCCGACTGGTCGAAGGCTCCTTTAATCGCACCAATCTGGAATTGAAACATGCTTTAACTCAATACGAGGATTTAAAATCCAAGTCCTTTAATCGCACCAATCTGGAATTGAAACGAGGGTAAACATCCTATTTCATATTCACCTCAAAAACCTTTAATCGCACCAATCTGGAATTGAAACTTGTGGAGAATTAGGAGGTAGGTTAATATCTGCTACCTTTAATCGCACCAATCTGGAATTGAAACTTGAGAATCAGTCGGCAATTGCCTCACGAAGTTTGCCTTTAATCGCACCAATCTGGAATTGAAACTTAGCTTTATCTTTTTTAAGACGTTCTAGGAACATTCCTTTAATCGCACCAATCTGGAATTGAAACATAGTTGATTACCTTAGAACATCTATCAAATTGGACCTTTAATCGCACCAATCTGGAATTGAAACAAGCAACGACGGAAATATCATAAGTTTGTCTGTATTCCTTTAATCGCACCAATCTGGAATTGAAACTAATCCAAAGGTGGAGAAAAAGGAGTATCAAACTTACCTTTAATCGCACCAATCTGGAATTGAATCCTATCTTCTCAATTACCAATTAATCATAACCGTTCCCCTACACCTTCGACAGGCTCAGGCACCGGTAATTCGATAGGTTCAGGCTCCGGTAATTCGACAAGCCCAGATGCCGGAAATAGATTCCGGTGGTCTATCTCTCCAATTCACAATTAATCGTAACCGTCCCCCTACACCTTCGACAGGCTCAGGCACCGGTAATTCGACAAGCTTCAGGTACCGGAAACAGGCTCCGGTGGTCTATTTCTCCAGTTAACAATTAATCGTACTCGTTTCCCTACACCTTCGACAGGCTTAGGCACCGGTAATTCGACAAGCTCAGGTACCGGAAATAGGTTCCGGTGGTTTATCTCTCCAATTAACAATTAATCGTAATCGTTCCCCTACACCTTCGACAAGCTCAGGCTCCGGTAAACGATCACTACATCACTCGATCACTACATCACTAAATCACCCCATCACTACATCACCCCATCACTCCATCACCACATGGAATTCACTGATTATCCGGTACGATTTTAAATGTTTTCTCTGTAGTGTAGGTTCTTCCTAACCAGTCCTTGGCTTGCACTTCTACGGTATGCTCTCCTAAGGGGAGGTCGGAAGGAATTCTGCCACTCCATATATGAGAAGAAATTAATGGAGTGGAGGGTCGGATTCCCCAGGGGAGTTCTTCTGCATGGTCCCATTCATGAAGGATGTCCAACAAAAACTTGTCATATTCTGGTACGAGTTTCAAAGCAGTCCATTCTCCATCATCTACCCGGTATTTTACACTGTCCCTAGGTGTTCCCTGGAAAAAGTTTACGGTAATTTCACCTCTGTATTTTTTTGCCTGGGGTACAATTTTGGGCAGATGAAGACTCATTTTCCAGTCGTTTTCTCCGGAAGGAACATATTCATAGCTGTAGGTATTGCCAGTTATATTAAGAAAGGCATAGCCTTTGGGTGTGCCGTCACGCATTATACCTGAAGGGGTGCCATAGCTGTCTTTAGGGCCGATATAAATACCTCCTGAAGTAGCTCCCGGGTTGTAATGGTGATGAAAACCTGCATTGGGCCAGCCTTCTTCGGTGGTGAAAAAATGGTGATTTTGAGAATGGGTGTGCCCCGAAAGAGAAAGGGTGTATTGATAGCCTTTTAATAAATCGAAAAGTTTTTGTCGGTCGCCTTCCCTAAATTGGTCCGGACCTTTTTCAAACTCATAAATAGGGATATGAAAGGCCAGAACGATTAGCTTGTCTTTAGCAACATGTTTTAAATCGTTTTTTATAAATTCCAAAATATCCTCTCTAAAGCCTCCTATATAACTCCCTTGACCGAAAGGGTTGGGTGTGATCACATCATCCAATACAATAAAATGAGCATTGGCATAATTAAGTGCATAATTGGTAGGGCCAAAGCTGGCCTCATAGGTTTCATCTGAGAGTTGGTCTTCCTTATAGCTATTGGTGTCGTGGTTTCCTAGCAAATTGTACCATGGAATGCCTATTTTTCCAAGAGATTGAATATAGGTATCAAATAAATTTCGAGCACCCAAATCACCCAGGCTTAGGCCAAAGGCAGCTCCTTTGCCCCCAATAAGCTCAGAAATTATGGCTTTCTCAAAATAACCGGCATTGGTAAGGTCATCGGCTTGAGGATCTCCAAATAAAATCACAGAGAAATTCGAGTCTTCTTCCTGCGCAATCAAAGGGAAATCTACAGATTTGGGTAGTTTGCCCGTGGGAAGAATCCTTTTTTCACCAGTATCAGGTGACCCATTGGGCTTGTGGATGTAAAAAAATTGAGGCTGATTGTTGGCGTCTACTGGCACAGCATAGCCTGCAGGTTTAATGACTGAAACGATCATGTCATCATTGGCCGGAAGGCTATAGCTTCCATCTTCATTGCTAAGACTGACTTCTTTGCCATTCGTAACAGCTACGCCTTGGATGCCTTTTTCATTTTTGTCTTTTATTGCATTGTTATTGAGGTCTTCATAAACATAGCCTGTAACATTGTTTTGTGCAAGTACCGTGGAATAACTGAAAAGTAAGATGGTAATAGAGGCTGCGAAAATTCCTGAATGCAGCGCGTGTTTGAATGTAAACATGGTTTTAAAATAGATCTTTATAGAAGAAAGTTAATTCATTTGAAAACAACTTGCTATAAAAGGCTTACTTCCGGAGTGGGTAAATATTATAAAGAGATTTTGGGTAGCCAATTTCAGCATTTACAAAACTATTGATTTTTTTATTTTAACCACCTAGTGGAAATTGGAAATATAGGCTAACCCGGGATAGGTGAAATAAATTATTGCCATTTCCTTAATTATGAATGTTTTACAAGGAGTAAATGCTGGATTAATTATTTATTAAGTTTTCTTCTTATGGGGTTAATGGAGGTAAAGGCTTTCGAGAAGCCGGGTATTTTATGGCCATGGATTAAAAAATATATTCCCTAAATCGGTAATGAGTGTTTTGAAGCGATTTCAGCACGTAATAGAAGGTCTACTGCATTTATCGGGTAAAAAGTAAATTCTGTGAGATATATAACAAAAAAAGTCCCAAGTTGAAGAAATCAACTTGGGACTTGGACTGTTGGCCGACCAGGGCTCGAACCTGGACTCTTCTGGACCAAAACCAGACGTGTTGCCAGTTACACCATCGGCCAATCATTTAACTTTAAAAGACTTGCTCTTTTTTAGTGTGACAAATGTAACAGGTCTTTTTTTTTAATGCAAATCCCATTTCGAAGAATTTTCTTTCAAAACCTTTAAATCGCTAATTCTCAGAAACAAATTTTATCTTTTTTGATGTCATAAAAGCAATTATTTTTTCTTAAGAGTAATTTTGATGCAATTTCCACCTGTGCGGTAACACCTTCTAATTAAAGAAGTCAATAATTATCTAGTTAATTTGCCTTACAAACCTGTCAGATTCACCTTGGCATAATTGTCATTTGAATGTTATGGATGTATTGTCAATTTGCTATCGATTTAAAACAAGCCAATTGCTATTTCCATAATTTATTCATTCATGTCATTCAAATCCCCCTTATTAATAGTATTTCTTTTCTTCTCTATCATCTCCGGTATTTTTGCTCAGCAACAATTTACAGGAACCATTGTAGACAGTCAAACAAAGGAGCCATTATTTGGAGCATATGTTTTTATAAAAAACCAAGACGGAGAAACCCTTCAATCTTCTTACACTGATTTTGATGGGAAATTCAAAATCAACAGACCCATTATCAAAGAATTTCTTTTAGAGCTTTCATTTATTGGTTACCAGACCTTTCAACAAAAAATGACCTCACCGGAAGGGAATGATTTGGGGGTATTCGAAATTGTTAGTGACGGACAAGAATTAGAAGCATTTGAATTGTCAGCAGATGCCCTAACCGGTGAAGTAAGAGGAGATACTGTAGCATTTAATGCCAATGCCTTCAAAACCAGGCCTCAGGCAGATGCTGATGAGTTGGTTCGAAAAATGCCGGGAGTAGTAATCTCTAATGGAGTGATCGAAGTGCAAGGGGAAGAGGTGAAAGAGGTTTTGGTGGACGGAAGACCTTTTTTTGGGGATAACCCCGCCGCGGCCTTAAAAAATCTGCCTGCTCAGGTTGTGTTAAAAATTGAGTTTTTAGACCAAGGAAGTGAAGAAGCCAAATTAACAGGCTTTGATGATGGAGAGACAATTAAAACAATTAACATCATTACTAAGCCTGATATGCGCGCAGGAAGGTTTGGTAAATTTTATGGAGGCTATGGTACAGACAATAATTATATTGGCGGTGGGAATATGAACTTCTTCAATGGTGCCAAAAGGTTGTCCATTTTAGGTTTAAGTAACAATATCAACCAGCAAAATTTTGGTGGAGATGAGTTGGGAAGCTTGGAAAGCAGTAGTGGAGGTACCAGTGATGGACTAACTGTCGGTGAGTTGCCCGGGATTACAAATACCAATGCTTTAGGTGCTAATTTTTCTGACGAATACCTGGGGGAGAAATTAAAAGTATCCGGTAATTACCTTTTTAATGATAGGGACAATGTGCTGAATAGAACTTCGTCTAGGGAGTATATATTGCCTGATGATAGTCTTCAGCTATATAATGAGGATAGAAACTATCATACAAAAACCCAAAGTCACAGGTTTAGTGCCAGGATAGATTATGAAATCAATGAAAAGCACGCCTTGGTTCTTCGGCCGCGAATAGGATTGGATTATAGGAATTCCGTTAACCTTCTGGATGCTTATAATCTTTATGATGAAAATACCTATATCAATAGAATCCAAAACGAGACCTCCTCTTCTCGGGAGTCCACGAGTTTTGCCAATTCTTTAAATTACAGGTATAAATTTGACAAAGAAGGAAGAGCATTTTCTACTTTTGTCTATACTAGTAAGTACAATAGTGATAGTAATTCTGATTTGGTAGCAGTTACCACTAGTTTTCAGGACAGTAGCATAGATTCACTGATCCAATTTAAGGATAACAAATACAATAGTTTTTACTACAATGCAGGAGTTAGATTTTATGAGCCGTTAAGTGAGAAATCACGACTTCGTTTTGGGTATCGGATTTCAAATAACAACTCCGATACAAGGCAGGATGTAGAAATTCAAGAGGCAGAAACAGGACTCATTCAGGTTGATAGTACATTGACCAATAGGTTTGAGAATAGTTATATCACCCACAGAGGAGGAGCGGGTTATAGCTATAAAACAGAAAAGCTTTCTTTTTATACCAATATAAATTATGAATCTGCCAATATAGACAGTGACAGATTATTTCCGGGTTTTGAAAACACAAAGAAATCATTTTCTAATTTTCTGCCTAGAGCTGTGATCAATTACGAAACGGGTGAGTTTAGTTCGATAAGAATTGATTACAATACCGATACTGATGCGCCATCCATTGGCCAACTGCAGGATGTAATCACCAATGCCAATCCATTGCAACTTTCTTCAGGTAACCCTGAGCTAGAGCAAGAGTACAGTCACCGACTTTTTACAAGGTATAGGATTATCAACCCCGAGACCAACAGGTCGTGGATGTTTTTTCTATATGGAAACATTAGGAATAATTACATAGGTAATGAAACCTTTATCGCGTCTCAGGATACCCTTATTCAAAATGATGTAACCTTGGCACAAGGAGGTCAATTTACTAAACCGGTAAACCTTGATAATTACTATGTCTTTAGGGTTTATGGAAGCTATGGCTTTCCTCTTAAATTTATGAAAAGTAACCTGAGCATTAACTCTAGTTTTACTACTCGAAATAGACCTGGTATAATCAATGGTCAGTTGAATAACAATAAAAATACTTCTTACAGACAAGGGATTAATTTAAGTAGTAATATTAGTGAAAGTGTGGATTTCAACCTTTCCTCCCGTGGGACTTTCAATTGGGTGAGAAGTAGCTTACAGGAAAGTTTGGAGAATAATTATTATACTCACAGTACCAAAGCCGATCTATTCTGGAATTTTGTGGGAGGGGTTTTCTTAGGTACGAGCGTTAATCACCAGCTTTATACAGGTTTGGGTGATGAATTTGATAGGAGTATTCTGCTGGCAAATATGGATATTGGCTATAGAATTCCTCCTAGCAATAAAACTGAAATAAAGCTTACCGTTTTCGATTTGTTCAATCAAAATGCGAGCATAAGTAGGAATGTTACGGATGTTTATATAGAAGATGTAAGAACGCAGGTTTTAAAACAGTTTTTTATGCTTACAGTCACCTATAACCTTAGAAGGTTTGGAGGTTATGACATGGCTTTGTAAAAACAACATATAAGGTCTAACTCGGCTAAGCCTTTATAGGTGACTCAGAAATGGGTCACCTATTTTTCTATGATTTCTACTTTGTAAATTTTCACAAAGTCCTCTTCCTTATCCGTATTGAATTTAGAAAGCCACCATAGCGACCCGTTTCGTACCAAGAATTGACGGTGATCGAATTTGTCCGGAAGCGCTAAACTTTGTAATGTTTCTCCCTGATGATTCAATAGGAGCAAGGCTGGTTGGTATTTATTTTTTATTTTATTCTGGAAAATACTGTAATCTTCTCTATTTTTGATGGCTTTATAGGCTTCTCTATCTGCCGTTTCGTATCCGGTAGAAAATGAAGTGATAAGATAATCTTTGTAAACTTTCAAAGTATAGGTACGACCTGCAGATTCATCAAAGGCAAGGGCTTTTGGATCTGCTTTTGACCTGTCTGTACCTTCGCCTATTTGATAATTGGGATAGTCGATCCGTTTTCTATTCAGCAATTGGTGAGGTGAATTAATGTCGTAGAAATTAAGATATGGGTCTGTACCGGCAATAACCAAAAGCTTATCATCCAAAATGGTTAAGGATGGGTTCATCTCGGAAATTTCATAGACCCTCTCGGTGCTTCGGAAAGGGCTGTTTTCTTCAAGATTGATGAATCGTTCTGCAGTACCATTTTCAGGGTCAAATTTCACCAAAAGTTGAAATTGATTGTAATACTCATCTTCTGTTTTATTGTACTTTCCCTAAGCAACTAGTCCTTTTTGGAACAATAACCCATTGTGCTCCATTAATTCGGTATCCGCAGCTGCACGGCCGGCCAATAATGGAGGGTCTTCTGAAAAGGCTTGGTGAGAGATTAAGTTTCCTTTAGCATCATATTCAAAAAAACCATTTTGTGACACCAGAGAAATATGGTCACTTTCTTTTATTTTGGCAGCACTGTATAAAAACCCTCCGTAGCTGTCTTTTTGGTCACCACCCTTTTCCATTTTGAGCAACTGGTTTCCTTTGAAATCTGTCATTAAAATAATGCCTCTTTGTCTGTCATGAAACAGTATTCGCTCACTCTTGGGTTGGATATCCATAAAATCAAGTAATCCTAAATAATCGATGCGAATGCTGTCTGTAATTGCAAGTGATAACTTGGTTGTTACTGCTTTTTCCTGTTCACAAGAAAAAAGTACAAGAGACAAAATGGTAATGGATACGAAGACGAAATTTAGAGAAAGCTTCATTGTATTTTTTTAACTAAATAAATAATTGTAATTAATAAAAACAAGAGGTTGGTTGATTTTAATTTTGGTAAAAATTAAAAAAAAATAGTTTTGATGAAATGAAATTGTTTGTGTACCATCGAATATTCTGCTAAATTGAAACAATTAGGTGTTTTATTTTTTAGAAGTTTAGGGTTACGGCTTTTGTTTTTGATTTTGTTATTCACCAAGTAGCATTCGGCAAAAATTCCCCTAAGGGATGCGATAATGATTAGAGCATTTCACTTTAAATGTTTAGGTTTGTAATTTATAAATGAATCACATTTATGGAAGCACTTCTTAAAGAAATTCGCGCTTGTACCCTATGCGAGAAACATCTTCCTTTAGGTCCAAGGCCTGTTTTATCTGCCCATGCAAATAGTAAAATTTTAATAGTAGGGCAGGCCCCGGGGACCAAAGTGCATACAAGTGGCCTACCTTGGGATGATGTAAGTGGAAAAAACTTACGAGCATGGATGGATGTAGACAAAGATCTTTTTTATAATCCTGAAATTTTCGGAATTGTGCCGATGGGATTCTGTTATCCCGGAAGGGGTAAGGGAGGGGATCTTCCTCCAAGGCCGGAGTGTGCTCCCAAATGGCATCCTGACTTGATGGGTGAAATGCAAAAAATCCAATTGGTGTTACTGATAGGGCAGTACGCCCAAAATTATTACTTGGGAAAAGAGAAAAAGAAAAACTTAACCGAAACAGTAAGGAGTTACCAAGATTACCTTCCTAAGTTTTTTCCTTTAGTACATCCCTCACCCAGGAATAGAATATGGCAAATGAAAAATCCCTGGTTTGAAGAAAAGGTTGTACCGGCCTTACAGCAGGCTGTTCATTCCCTGTTATGAACGAAATAAAATAGATCATTCCATGCCATATTTTTTCATTGGGGTATTTGTTTTGTCTGCTTTTTATAGTTGTTTAAAGTAGATTAATTGAAATATAATTTGTCTATTTTTTAAATTAGCATTATTTTGAGGTATGAAAAACCCAAGACGTGAATTTTTGAAAAAATCGACTTTAATGGCAGGAGGACTGCTATCTATTCCTAGCATTATTCCCGGATCTGCATTGGGAAAAAATGGTTTTGTAGCACCTTCTGATAGAATTAATCTGGGTTTTATCGGAGCGGGCAATCAGGCTGGAAATGATGTGAAAGACTTTTTAAAAGACAATCGAGTCCAAGTTACTGCCATTTGTGATGTGAATAAGAAAAGTTCCGGTTATTGGAATGGAAAAGTAGCCGGTCGGGATTTTATCATGCAAGTAGTAGATGATTATTATTCAGAAAGAAACGGAAAGAGTTATCAGTCTGCAACCGGTTATACGGATTTTAGAGAATTGTTAGCAAATAAAGACATAGATGCAGTGGAGGTGGTTACGCCAGATCATTGGCATGCCATACCTGTGATGATGGCTGCTGCTGCAGGGAAGCACATTTACTGTCAAAAACCATTGTCACTTACTGTGGATGAAGGTAGGGCCATGAGTGATGCGGTTAAAAAATACGGCGTAACTTTTCAAACGGGGAGTCAGCAAAGATCCAGTTATCATTTCAGAAGAGTTTGTGAGCTGGCAAGAAATGGAAGGTTGGGTGACCTGCATACTGTCATTTGTGGGTTACCCGGAGGAACTCCTGATTTTGGGAAAACCGGACATTTGACAGAAACCATTCCGGTACCTAAAGACTTTGATTATGACATGTGGTTAGGACCTGCACCGGAAGCAGCCTATAGTCCTTGTAGAACTCACGTGAATTTTCGATGGAATCTGGATTATTCCGGTGGAAATGTTACGGATTGGGGTGGGCACCATCCGGACATTGCCCAGTGGGGAATGGGCACCGAACTGACAGGACCGGTAAGCATTCAAAACGCCCAAGCGGTCTGGTCTGATCATCCGATTTGGAATACAGCTACCAGATTTTATTTTGAGTGCCTTTATGAAAATGGTATAAAATTAATCATCCAGAGTGACAAAGATTTTGGGGTGACCTTCCAAGGAACTGAGGGGTCTGCTTGGGCTACAAGGGGAGACCATAAAATCTATCCTGAAGGTTTGAAAGACACAGTAATTACTTCGGAGGAAACCCAACTGTATGTGAGTGATAATCATTTTGAAAATTTTATTGATTGCATTTACTCCGGTAAGGAAACAGTGGCTCCGGCAGAGGTAGGTCATCGATCCATTACCCTTGCCCATTTGGGGAATATTGCCATGATGCTGGAGCAGGATTTGGTTTGGAATCCGAAAAAAGAGCAGTTCAAAGATAACTTTGCAGCCAATCAATTGCTTAGTAGAAAAATGAGGGAGCCATGGGGTGCTGTTTATCAAAGTTTAAAAGGCTGACTTTTTCTGCGGCTATAATATTTTACCAAAATACCTGACGAAAGTCAGCCAATGAACTGAGCATGCTAAGCATTTTGAGGAAAGAATGAAGGTAATTTTGTAACTATTCAAAGGGTCATCAATAGGCCTAAAGAAATTAAACAAATTTATCAATATGCCTCAGATTCATAATTTCCATATCCCTGTAATGGGTTTGGGCTTTACTGTAGATACCCCTTTAAAATTAGCACGTTTTGGCATTTCATCTGTCGTTTCAATTATGGATGATCAGTTGCTGGAGGATATGCGTTGCCATTACTTACGTGATACTCAGTTTGAACCAATTTCTGAAAAAGACCATGACTCCAGGGCAAAACGGATCAAGGCTTACCTGAATTTTTTGCAAAGCACTGTAGATCAGCAGGTAGTGGAGTTAAAAAGCCAAAACTTTGGAGAGGGGCAGGAAATAGACAAATACTTTGATTTATTGCCTACTGATCATCCCTTGAGTAGTCTTTATTTAAATATGAAGCTTGCTACAGGTGATGAAAGACTTAATCTTCAACAAGTGCTTAGGGAGGCGATTGAGCCGGGTAGTATTGATGTCAATATAATGACCAAGGTGGACAAGCTCAATTATGACAAAGAGGGTAAGATTTTACCTAGGGAGTATTCCGATGCTTTGTTGGCTTTAAAAGGTTTTGCAGAAAGTAATGTAAGAGGTGGAGTGGTTTTTTCTGCTGGCATGAACCCTGCTTTATATGGTTATGCGGAGCAGTTTGAAGACTTCTTCCCTGATGAAAATGGACACATCAAAAAGCCAATTATTTTAAAAGTTTCCGATTATCGTTCAGCCCTTGTTCAGGGAAAATTCCTTGCAAAAAAGGGATTGTGGGTAGACGAATACCGGATTGAATCAGGTTTAAACTGTGGTGGACACGCCTTTGCGACTGATGGATTCCTTGCAGGACCTATCCTTGATCAATTTAAATCGAATAGGGAAAACCTTCGAAATGAGGTGTTTACAATCTGCCAAACGGCCCTTGATAAAAAGAACAGGCCATTGTTGACCTCAAGTGTTAAACCCAGAATCACCTACCAAGGAGGGATTGGTAATTCAGATGAAAACCGAATGTTGCTGGAGAAATATGAGTTGGATGGCACAGGCTGGGGGAGTCCATTTTTGCTTGTGCCTGAAGCTACCAGTGTTGATGAGGGCACTTTTGAAAAGCTGCTTAAAGCAAAAAAATCTGATTTTTATTTGAGTAGAGCATCTCCTTTGGGGGTTCCATTCAACAACTTGAGGACAAGCACTGCGGAAGCACAAAGAAAGGAGAGAATTGCCAAAGGAAGACCCGGAAGCCCTTGCTATAAAAAACTGCTTTCTTCAAATGTTGAGTTTACTGACAAGCCTATCTGCACAGCCTCAAGACAATATCAAAACCTTAAAATTAAACAAAGAGACGCAGGAGAGATTTCTAATGCGGAACTAAACGAGGTGTTGGAAAAGGATTGCTTGTGTGAAGGATTGGGTGCTCCGGCTTTGTTGAGTGTAGGCGAAACACCTCGTAGAAATCTCAATGCGGTAACAATTTGCCCGGGGCCGAATTTGGCCTATTTTAAAGGTATATTCAGCTTGAAAGAAATGGTGGATCATATTTACGGAAAGGTAAGTTTAAGTTTAGACCCGGAACGACCTCACGTGTTTGTTAAAGAACTGCAACTCTATATAAAGCACCTCAAGGCTGATATAGAAAATGCCATGCCTGAAAATGGAAAGAAAGTAGAGGTTTATATAAATAAATTCAAGAAGAATTTATCTGAAGGCATTGCCTATTACCAAGAATTTAAAGACAGTTGGTCTAAGGAAAATTCCTTGGTCTTGGAAAGAGTAAAGGCCCAATTGGCTGAAATGAAGTTAAAATTGCAGCTTGCCTGAGTTTTTTCGATTCGAAATTTTTTGCACTACAGCCCCTTTTAGGTTTGAAAAAATTTAAAAGGGGCATTTTTTAGTGGGATTTGTGAAGCTCTAATCAGTAAGTTTTTGAAGTTAACTAAACGTTAGTGTTTTGTTAAAAAAAAGTGATCTACCAAAATCACTATCTACTTTTCCCGGGTAGTTGTCTGCAGCTTTTAATTCATACATTCAACTTTCATACATTCAACCCGGAATTCATTGTAATTTGACTATTCCATGTGGTTTATTGATTTTATCTTTGCTAGGACTTATAATACATTCATTGGATAGAGAAATTCAAAAATCCCTTATTACATTAATCCAAAAAGAACCTTTTTATAACAATAATTACATTTAAAAGTACATGATTTCTGAGAAAGCAATTTTAGGTATTTGTTTATTATTCTGTTTAGCATGTTTTGGATGCATTACAGAGGAAGAAGGGAAATTGGACATTAACGATCCGGTTATCGACATTAGAAGTCCTGCAATAAATCAGACTTACGTTGCTGAGTGGGGAGGAGCCTGGCCTGAAGGTGAACCTGTACTACTTGAAGCCAAAGGGATGGACGATGTAAAGGTAGAGTCGATACAAGTCACTATTTCAAATAGTAAAGGTGATATTGTATTGGATAAGGTTTTTGAAAATCTAACAGATAATGATTTGGAACTTACATTATCGGAAAGTTTTACTGCTAAACAAGTAGATGTTTATTCAGTAGTGTTTATTGTGATTGATTCTAGCGGAAATAGAACGACATCAAATGCAAGAACATTTTCTTATGTTTGATACAGTTGATAGATCACTTTTATAAATGTAATTTCATTGGATTAAACAGGCGTAAACTTGATGATAATGAACAATAGTAAGGCTATTATTTTTGACATGGATGGAGTATTGGTCGATTCAGAGAGCTACTGGAAGCAAGCTGAATTTGAGGTGTTTACTTCATTGGGTGTTGTAGTTTCAGATGAACTTACAAACCAGACCAAAGCCATGACTACACTTGAAGTTACCCGGTTTTGGTTTGAAAGATTTCCTTGGGACGACCTTTCTTTAGAGGTTGTCGAACAGTTGGTTGTTTCAAGGGTTATTGCGTTAATAGAGACTGAAGACTGCCTGATTAAGGGAGTGAAATCCTTTGTTGAGAAGTTAAAGGATAAAAATTATAAAATTGGTTTGGCAACCAATTCCCCGGAAAGGATTATTCCTGTCGTTTTAAAAAAATTAGATGCTTTACATTTATTTGATGTTATCCTTTCTGCTGACTCAGAAATTAAAGGTAAACCGGATCCTGCAATTTATTTAAGTGCTGCTAAAAAATTAGGGACTGAACCAGAAGCATGTTTAGTAATTGAAGATTCCTATTCGGGGATGTTAGCAGCAAAAAATGCCGGCATGAAGGTTATGGCTTTTACAAATGGAGGTGTAGCTAAAAATGCTACACTAGCTGACTTTTATTTAAACAGCTTTGAAAGTGATGAATTGGAGTTTTATGAAGGTAATAATCTTATTTAAATAGATCGGCCTTAATCTCTTGCCCGTTGGGTTCATTTAAATTCCAATAGATTTAAAAACACCTTTCTTGCTCACCGGCTAGTATTTGAATCGAACTCAGGTTATTACGATTCTTGAAAAGGTCTATTTCGGGTTGAATTTTGGAAAGGAATTTGTGGAGCTTAATGGAAAAGTAGGTGGGAACATTTCTAGAGTAAACCCGTTGGCTTAAGAGAAGTAAGAATAAAAGAATGGTTTAGATGGTATGATAAGCCTTATTTATACATAAGCCAATCAAAAAAAAGGATAGAAGCTAGGAGATTCCATTCCGGCAAAAAATATTAGAAAAATGAAGAAGTTACTAACGATTTTAATTATAGTATTAGGCAGTTACCAAGTCAGCTCGGCACAGCAAAATGATTTGCAGTGGTTGGATATTGAACTTGCCAATTATGACTACCCTTATCCCGTTTCTTATTTGCCTTTACACATTCAAAAACAAGAACTAAAAATGGCTTTTATGGATGTGAAGCCAGACCAATTCAATGGAAAGAATATCGTTTTGTTTCATGGTAAAAATTTCAACGGTGCTTACTGGGGTAAAACAATTGAAGCCCTGACAAAGGAGGGGTTTAGAGTGATCGTTCCAGACCAGATAGGCTTTGGGAAATCCTCAAAACCAGCTTATTTTCATTATACCTTTCAACAACTTGCACGAAATACCAAGGCCATATTAGATTCATTAAATATAAAGGAAACAGCCATTTTAGGCCATTCTATGGGTGGGATGTTGGCGAGTAGGTTCGCTTTGATGTATCCCGAGTTCACTGAGAAACTAATTTTAGAAAATCCTATTGGGCTTGAAGATTGGAAACTTAAGGTTCCTTATAGGCCTGTGGAATGGTGGTACCAAAATGAATTGAAAAAGAGTTACAAAGGAATAAAAAAATATCAGCTTGAAAATTATTATGACAATAAGTGGAAACCTGAATACGATCAGTGGGTTAACCTATTGGCTGGATGGACATTAAATTCTTCCTATGAAACAATTGCTTGGAATTCTGCGCTGACCTATGATATGATATTTACCCAGCCCGTGGTCTATGAATTCCAAAATATCTCTGCTCCAACATTATTGATTATCGGAACCCGAGATAGAACTGCACTGGGAAAAAATTTGGTGTCGGATGAAGTAAGAAAAACCATGGGGTTATATGATCAATTAGGAGGAATTACAAAGGATCGGATACCAAATGCGGAGTTGGTTGAACTTTCTAACATCGGTCATTTGCCTCATATTGAAAATTTCGATGGTTTTATTTCTCCTTTGCTTAATTTCTTAGAAAAATAATTTGTAGTTCTGTGGACAAAGGGAGATTTGAATTGTACTATTTTGAACGAATTGGAACTTATTAATATCAAGTTTAGGTTCATTTACTGAGCTTACTTCCCCAATATGTTCATACAATCTAATTTATTGGTAATCAAAATCACCGGCTATTGCACTAAGGGTAGATTTTAATTATTGGGTAGTTATTTTAGAAAGTGAATGTACAAATAAGGGAGTGGTGAATAAAAGATTGTTTTATCCTCTAAATGGCATTAAACTGCTTACCTTTGATTTGTTTCATTAAATATGGGCTTTTCGGGCTCTATTTGTAAAGTTAACCTTGTATGGGAAAACCATTAAGGAGACATCCTGCTTTTGTACCTGTTTCTAGAGATCACCATTTTGGGCTGCTGTTGGTTTGGAAGGTCCGGCAAGGACGAGAAAAAAGTATCGTACCGGAGCGACTTCTAAATTATGTAAAGTATTTTTTCTCCAATCATATGGAGCCTCACATTTCACTGGAGGAGTCGGTTATTTTTACCTATATGGCAAAAAACGATTTATTAAGGAAAGAAGTAGAAAGCCAACACCGGAATATACAGAAAGCTTATAAAGAGTTAAGTAAATTCAAAGAGGATGAGTTATTGACCAAGTTGGATGAATTTTGTCATATGGTAGAAGCTCACATCCGTTTCGAGGAAAGAAAGCTTTTTCAGTATATGCAAGTAGAATTGCTAAATAAAGAATTGGAAGAATTGGAAGGAAAAGTAGCAGCAGTTCACAAGCCTGTCACAGAGGATTGGGAGGATAAATTTTGGGTTAAATAATCAAATATTATGTTTTCAAAAGCTTGTGAATATGGCATTAGGGCAGTGATTTACATTTGGTCTAAAAGTGCAGATGGAGTCAAACTAGGTGTCAAGGAAATTTGTAAGGAGATTGATACTCCGGAATTTTTTACTGCTAAGATTTTGCAATCACTAGCAAAACAAAATTTAATAAGTTCTACAAAAGGTCCAAATGGAGGGTTTTATATTAGCAAGGAGCAAGAGAATATGAAATTACTTGCTGTAGTTGAAGCGATTGATGGTGATAAACTTTTTAGAGGCTGCGGATTAGGATTGAAACATTGCAATGAAAATCATCCTTGTCCGATTCATGATGATTATATAATAATTAGAGAAAATTTAGTTAAATTGCTCTCAGAGAAAACCATAAGAGTATTGGCAAAGGAAGTGAATGAAGGAAAAGCTACTTTGACTACTATTGGGGTATAAATTTAATAGGATTATAAATTGGAGAAAGAAAAAGGGGATTTAAAATCCTTAACCCAAATAAAAGAATTAGTGGACCTGTTTTACGAAAAAGTTAGAATGGATCCGTTAATCGGGCCTATTTTTGAAGAAAAAATAAAAGGCAATTGGGACAAGCATTTAGAAAAAATGTATCAATTTTGGCAAACAGTATTGCTGAGTGAACATACCTATTATGGAAGCCCTTTTCCACCCCATGCCAATCTACCTATAGATCAGAATCATTTTGAACGTTGGTTGATGTTGTTTCAGGAGACCCTTCGAGAGAATTTTTTTGGAGAAAAAGCAAATGAAGCAATGTGGAGAGCTTCCAAAATGGCTGAAATGTTTCAGTTGAAAATAGCCTATTACCAAAACAGAAATATTAGCCCATTGGGTTAATTTTAGGCGAATTCATTTTTAGTGTTTGCTTAATTTTATTAAAATGTTTACGATTCAATCATTACCAAATCAATAGGGTACTTTTGAGTGTTTTGGATAAGTTCATGTGCAATGATCATTTTGGTTTTTTCAGATCCTTCTTTTGTCTATCTCATTAACTTGATTAATGTATTAATTTTTTTAGCAAATAAGAGGCTGGTAATGAATACATAGTCTACAAAATACCAAAATTCTGTAGGGATAGTATGAGGTGTCCGCGTCGCTTCTATCGCATGAGTGGTACTGCTGTGGATCAATACAGGAAAGCTAAGATTAACAGCGCTTTCCTGTTAAAATTATAAGGGTAGGCTAATAAATGGTACGGGAGGGAAGTAGAAGCAATAGTGCCCAAGCATCATTCTTTTCTACGTTTAATTTCAGTTTCTACAAGTTTTTTTAATTCTTCTAATTCACTTGTAGTGAGATCTGCCTTCTTGGTAAAAAAGGAAGCAAATTGAAGGGGGGAATTCGAGAAAAAATCTTTAATGATTGTTTTTACCTGACCTGAAAAATATTCAGGCTTTTCCACCAATGCATGATACTGCCTTGAATTGCCATACAACTTGAACCCAACATATCCTTTTTGTTGCATACGCTTTAATAAGGTTGCCACGGTGCTAGGTGCCGGTTTAGGTGCCGGCATAATCTCCAACAGCTCCTTCATGAATATGGGTTGGTTGGACCAGATCAGCTCCATTAACTTTTCTTCAGATTTAGACAACTTCATTCTACATGTTTGAAATTTGTTCTACAAATGTAAACAAATAAATTTTATTTTCAATAACTATTATGAATGATTATTTAGTATTCGGTTTTTCTAAGATGAAAAGTTTTAAGCGAATGTAAATAGGTGATTTATATAGGGTAATAGGTGTACAGATGTTTCTTTTCTATCCTCAATGCTGCATTTACAATCTAATAAAAGATAAAATTATCCTAAAATATGGGTAGCTTTGTTTTATAGAATAGCTTGGGAATTAGGGATGCGATACGAACACTTTTCCCGAACTCATAGAATAAAATCAAGGGGTAAATGAGAAAATCTTGGCTGCTAATTTCATTGATTAACTTTTTTATTGCTGCTTTAATGGGTTTATTGCTCCGGGCTGCATTTGTATGGGATTTATATTGGATGGAATACAAAAACATGCTGCATGGACATTCCCATTTGGCACTATTGGGTTGGCTATATCTGGGTTTATTTGTTTTAATTCATGGACGCTTTTTGGATAAAGAGAAAGCTTCAAAAGCTATTTATACCCGGCTATTTTGGTTGACACAATTTTCAGTGGTTGGAATGATGCTCTCTTTTCCACTGCAGGGTTATGCAGGTTTTTCAATATTTTTTTCCTCACTTCACATAGTTTTGAGTTATGTATTTGTATATCGGGTATGGAAAGACCATCGAAAGGAAAGCATTCAAATAACCCTTTTATTAAGAACAGCATTGCTCTTCCTTTTGATTTCTACTTGTGGAGTTTGGGCTGTAGCTGTGATCATGGCAAATGGAGGTGGGGGAGGAGTTCTCTATCAGGTAGCCATACAGTTTTACCTTCACTTTCAATTCAATGGTTGGCTTTTGTTCGGAGTTTTGGCCTTGATAATAAATGATTTTAAGCCTAAATTTTCACCATTTGGTTTTCAAAGCTTTTATTTCCTAATGTGCCTCAGTCAAGTCCTTACTTTTGGTTTGATTTTATTTTGGGCTTACAGATGGAATTGGACTTTTGGTGTTAATTTTATAGGAGTTGGGTTACAGTTATTGGCTTTGGGGGCGCTTCTTTCTTTAAGAAAAGATTTAAGGTTTAATCTAACCAGGCTTCTTGCGGCCCACTCTTTTTTATTGCTGGCCTTTATTGTAGGGGTGATTAGGGTAGTTGCTCAAGTTTTGCTAATTTTTCCGGATATTGCTGATCGTGCTGTTTCCTTACGCACAACAATTATTGGTTTTATCCACCTGAATATGTTGGGCTTATTTTCTGCTTATTTATTGTATTCTTTCTTCAAAAATCAAGCCTTAGTTACCTATAATAAGCAATTTAAATGGGTAGTTATTCCTTTTTTTATTGGCTTTATAGGTTCCGAGTTGATCTTGTTTTTCCAAGGATTTTCCACATGGCGTTCTTGGCATGTATTGTCATATTACCATGAGAGTTTGTTAGCCTTCAGTGGGTTTATTCCCCTTGGTATTGCGGTTTATATTGTATTATTCCTTAAGTATTATTCATATCGGCCGGCAGAACCATAGCTGAATGAAATCTTTACAAGCAAAAGGGAATCATGGATTTTTAGTTGAGTCTAGATGCTATTTAAGATCCATTGGTAAATTAAGCCTATTCCTACACCCAGAACGATGATCAAAGGAGAGGGGATTTTACTATATCTCAAAAGAATATAGGTGCCGATAATAATAATTATATTAATGAAATTGTTTTCCATGGGCTCGAATAGAAGGTAAGCTGCAGCGATCAACATGCCGCAACTCACCGCATTGATGCCTTCTAAAGCTGCCCTAACTGGACGGTATTTTTTTAAACCATCCCAAAATCGAATCACAAAGAAGATAAGAAAAGTTCCGGGGAGGAAAATTCCTGCAGCGGCTACCAAGCCACCTGTAATCATTCCCGCAGCTCCCCATTCTCTCATGGACAATGCTCCAATATAGGAGCTAATACTAAAAGTTGGTCCAGGGATACTTTGGGATATTGCATAGCCCGTTAGGAATTCTTCAGAGCTCAGGTAGTTTTTAAACTCAACAAACTCAGTGTATAAATAGGGGACCAAAACCTGCCCTCCTCCAAATATAAGGGAACCATTTCTATAGAAGTTTTCAAATAGTCTAATGGGTAAAATTCTTGTATAATGCCCCAGTACAGCCGCTACAATCAATACCGTTGCCCAAACAATAAAATTGTCCCAAGAGATTTTAATTTCAGATTTTTCTTCAATCACAGGTTGTTTATTGTAATTATGGGTAGTGATTAAGCCTCCAATGACCAACATGATGGGAAAAATAAAGGGAGAATTATAAAAGAAAGCGATAAAGGCTGAAATCATCATTAAAATTGCAGCTTCCACTGAGTGGATCATTTTTTTTATGGTGATTTGGGAAGCGTAAATTATATAACCAATGGCCATGGGCTGAATAAATTTGGCAAAACTTAATTCACCTTTTGTATGGGACTGCAGGTATTCTATTAAAAATGCCGTACTTATCATAAGTAGGGTGCCAGGAAGTATCCATACCAATAAAGAAAGGTAGGCAAGGTTTGGGCCTCCCACTCTAAAACCTATGGCTGATACAGTCTGAGTGGAGGTAGGACCGGGCAAGACTAAGCAGAGTGCATTCAGTTCCAGCAGATCCTTTTCGGTGATATACCTCCTTTTTTTAACCATTATATCGATGACCATGGCCAAAAATACCTGCGGCCCCCCAAAGGCTGTCAGAGAAAGTATGAGCACATCTTTTAGATATATATAATACCTTACCTTCCTGATGGTGGTCATAAGTAAGTCTTATTTTTTCAGGCCTAATTCTTTTAGTCTTTCATCTAAAAACTCACCAGCGGTGCAGTCTTCAAATGCTTTTGGATGGTCTTGATCCACACAAGAGTCTAGGCAACTAAGATCCATTTCTGATCTTGGATGTAAAAAAAACGGAATGGAATACCTACTTGTATTCATCAGTTCGCGTGGTGGGTTGACCACCCTGTGGATGGTTGACTTGAGCTTTTTATTGGTCAATCTTTCCAACATGTCTCCTACATTTACCACCAGCTGATCCGGTAAGGCAGTAATTGGGATCCATTTACCATCTCTTCTTAGCACTTGAAGGCCATCAGCACTGGCTCCCATCAGTAAAGTGATTAGGTTGATGTCCCCATGTTCTGCAGCTCTTACAGCATCCTCGGGCACAGCATCGGGATCTGTGATCGGAAAATAGTGGATGGAGCGAAGGATAGAATTGCCATTTTCTATTTTACTATCAAAATAGTTTTCCTTTAGACCTAAGTTCAATGCGATAGCTTGAAGCATAATCTTTCCTGCGGCTTCAAGGGTTTGGAAAACCTTAATTGAAATATCCTTGTATTCGGGAATTTCTTTAGGCCAAATATTGGCGACATATTCTTCTTTTACAGGGTCATCATTTGATATTTGGTCAAGTGGCTGACCAACATGATAAAATTCTTTTAGGTCGCCTGTATTTCTTCCTTTGGCATGTTCTTTTCCTTTTCCTGTATATCCTCTTTGAAAGCCTATCTCAGGCTTTTCATACTTGGATTTTTTTTCATCAGGAAGTGAGAAAAAGTTTTGGATGGCCGCATACAATTCATCTTGCATGGCTTGGTCAAGTCCATGATTTTTTATTGATACAAAACCAATGTTTTCATAGGCTTCTCCCAGTTTGCTAACAAATGCTGCTTTTTTACTCTTATTACCGGAGATAAAATCGGCCAAGTCTAAGCAAGGAACTTCTTCAAATAAAATATCGCTCATTTGATTTTTAAGTTTAATGCAAGGTAATTTTTTTATTGTTAAAAATAAATACCTTTGATTTTTGATTCTTTAATAGAAACTCAAATGGGAATTTATTTGTAAAATAACCATGGTTTCTGTTCCCGAGGTAAAGCTCGGAATCAAAAGTAAGGTTTCTTCATAGTAATTTCCAATATATTAAAATAGAAAAGGTACCAAGCTCGTTTGCCTTTTATAAACAATCAAATATGAATTATTGGTATAAACTTCTAGGTGCAGCTATTGCTTCAGGGCTGATGGTAGCATGTGATTCATCAACCAACAATACCGAAGGATCATCTGTACAGCAAAATGAAGATCAATTGCCTGAAAAAGAACAACCTTCGGTGCTTCCGATTTTTGAGAAATTCCAACCTAAAATGAATCCGGATGCAATGCTTGACATATACAATCCTTTTGGCAATGAAGATTTTAAAATAGGTAAAGTGGCTTTTTCTTTTAATATTAGAAACCACGGTTTGGGTCGGCAAAATCCTTTGATGCTTTCTCTGAATGGGGGAACGTCTCAAGCCTATGACCAGCCAAATTTTCAATTGGATCTAAATCAAGGAACTTACCGTGCTGTAGCCTATTTACTTAATGAGGAGGGTTATGCTTTAAAGGAATACGGAAATTTTTCTGCCCGTGATTTTACTGTTGGAGGTTCTAAGCCATTTCCGGAGGATGATACACCTTATTTAATTCTTCACCTTCCCAATGAAGCACAGATTTATCCATCCGATGAACCGGTAGTGGTAGACTTTTTATATTTAGGAGGAGGGCCTGAAACGGATGGGGTGGAAGTTCATGTTGTTGTAGATGATTCTGCTTTTACCTTGAAGGAAGTTGCAAGTGTTAAAATTAAAAACCTCTCAAAAGGAACACATCAAGTAAAAGTTAGTTTGAGGGATGCGAAAAGTGGAAAAGAACTAGATGGTATATTCTCAAGTTATACTCGAAACATTCAAATTCAATAAACATATCCCTTTCGGCTTAGGAGAGTAGGGTCCTTAGCACCTGAAGCGATTTTATTTCCCCAAACCCATCAATGTGAATTTTATAAAATAAGATCCAGTCATCTAAAAGTTGCCTTTTAATATTTCCCGGTACCTGGGGGGCAACCTGCGGTTCCTCTACTAAAAGTTGGTTTAAAAACTGCAATTTAATTTTATAATTACTCCCTGTTTGATCAACAGGCAATTGTAAGAAAAAGTCGGCCGCATCCTCAGGTTCAAAACCTAAATATCGTGAGGTGCTTATTAAAAAGTAGAGAGCAAAAAGCCCAGGTTGGTAATCCGCTGCATCAAGGGACAAAATCTTAACCCTTAAATGATCAAAAAGTAACTCATTTTGATAGTTGTCAAAGACGACTTTCCCTAGTACTTCTGCCATAAACATACTGATTCCCGAGCGAATGAAATCAAAAGGAATTCGCTGAAAGCTTAGATCTGATTTTATTTCCGAAATTCTCTGAATATTTGCATTCTCTTTGTCATAAACGACCATATCAACCAATGTTAGCGGCTGAAATAAGGCAACCTTTGAAGCGGATTTGCTTGACCTCACGCCATTTACAACATAGGATTTCAAGCCCAACTCTCGGGTGAATATCTTAGTAATAATCGATGTTTCCCTGTATTTGGTGTAACCGATTACAATTCCTGTAGTTTTTTTTAGCATCTGCCGCCAATTTACAGGTTATAAAAACACTTTCGACAGCGGGCTTCATAGCTCTCTTTTTCACCCAACATTACTTTGGACTTATCTCCAGAAAGTCTGAAACTATAAGATGCAAGGTCCCCACATTTCATGCAAATCGCATGCACCTTGGTTACGTATTCTGCGATGGCCAATAATTGTGGCATAGGTTCAAAGGGCTTGCCCTCAAAATCCATGTCTAAGCCGGCAACAATAACCCTAATGCCATTCTTTGCCAATTGTTCCACCACCGGTATTATTTGCGCATCAAAAAACTGAACTTCGTCAATACCCACTACATCACAATTTCCTGCAAGTAGTAAAATGTCATCTGCGAATTGGACGGGAGTAGAACGGATTATGTTTTCATTGTGTGAAACTACATTGTTTTCATCATACCTTTTGTCAATGGCAGGTTTGAATATTTCCACTCTTTGTTTGGCTATTAAGGCCCTGTTTAGCCTTCTAATCAATTCCTCAGTTTTACCGGAAAACATTGAGCCACAGATTACTTCCAGCTGTCCTTTTGGTCCGGATTTCCCGGTTTTCCCTAGCGATGGCTCAATAAACATAATTTCTGGATAAGGTAAAAAATCAATACTTCAAAAGATGCCTAATTTATAGATTGGTTAAGACCTCTTAAATTTAAGCATACGAAATTAATGGATTTAAATTTATTAATAAAATTATGTGGAATAAATGGCTTTTCCATCTACTGAACTTTGATTGATTATTTTATTGGCCTTTAGAATGTATTGGTTCAAAAGGCCGGAAGAAGCATAAGCACAAATTAAGCTCAAGTTGATTGGATGGTCTCTAAAATAAAAATGGTAATTAAATCTATTAAGGCGTTGGTTATGAATGAGGTAGGGAAGAGACTTGGCGGCATTGAATTACATGTAAATGGTTGCTTTTATTTTTGACCTTCACATTTTATCCTGCTACTTTATTTAAAGAATAAATTACATAACTTTACCCTAGTGAAATAGGGGAAAAACAAGTAACATGGCAAAACAAATGACTTTAGATCAGGATTATATTGACAGTTATTCAAAAGATTTTTCAAAGAGAATCTGTGACAATCATTTTACCAATAAAAAAAGAATCAGTGGGCAAGAGATTATAGAATTAAGCGCTTCTACTCAACTAAACCTAATGGTAATTAGGGAGCTTTTTGAGGATTGGCAAAAACAAGTGGACTCCTTTACCCAAAACCCTTATTTTGATTACAGTGACAGTATGGTCAAGGAAGCTTTGGCCTCTTTTATGAATGTACTTTCACGGGCAATAAGTATTGAAAAATCAGATTTTGAGCCTTTATTGACCAAGGCTGTTGCTAAAACCCTTCATTTGGCCATTGAGCCTGTTTCATTTATGGAACGAACCTTAGAAGAATTGACCAAAGATCCTGCCTCTCAGATAAAAGAGTTAAAGAAGTATATCAAATGGCATCGTGCAGCTTGGGAGCCCGCAGCGGATGATTTGGCTGCTGATCCGGGCAATCTTTTTTGGAAACAAAAGCTATATGAAGGTTTTGAAAAGGAAGTAGATGAGTCCATGCAACCTGTGGTTTTACTTGACCCTTTCCAAGAAATACTGCCACTGGATTTTAAACGTTTGGTTACTGAGGTGCCGGAGACTATTGTAGCACAGGTGGAACCTGAGGTGATTGAAGAAGAAAAAGTAGTTTCTTCCCATTATATCATTGAAGAAGAAACAAAAGAAGAAATACAAGGGAATGATTCATCTAAGAAAGAAGGTATAGAAACCATAGACCCGGCAATAGTTTGGGCCAAGTTTGATACAGAGGAAAACCCTTACATGAAAGGTAGTATTGCACAACTTAAAGAGGGGATGGGAATCAATCAGCGCATCATGTTTACGAAAAGATTATTTCAAGGCAACCCTGATTTAATGGAACAAGCTATTATTGAATTGGATGAAACCGAAAGCTTTTATGAGGCCATTGATTTGCTGAATCATAGTTTTGTAAAAAGTCTAAACTGGGACGTTCATTCCGATGAGGTGATGGAATTGCTGCAATTGATTTTCAGAAAATACGATTCAGAATAATGGGGCTTATAAACCATTATGCCACCCTGCATGAATCAGCTCTTTCCATCGTCAGGAAGGAGGGGTTTTCTATAGATAAGGAATTGAATAACCCAAAGGACCATAGAAGAGGACTAACCCTTTTGCTACGACCTAATCCTAGGTTAATAGAGGCCTTAAATCAATTTATTTTCGAAGGTAAGTCCCTTTTTCCGAATCAATATTTTTATCCACCTACAGACCTCCACCTGACCATAATGCCCATTATATCCTGTTATGAAGGCTTTTCTTTGGATAACCTGGATTTGAGCACTTATGATCAATTGATAAAAAATTCCTTGAAAGGCATCTGTAAGTTTGAAATTAGATTTGAGGGAGTATTTGCCTCCCCATCTTGTTTGATGGTCAAAGGGTTTCCCCTTGATGAAAATTTAATGAATTTAAGACAAAATTTGAGGAAATCTTTTGCTACTTCAAATGTAGAACAATCTTTAGACAAGCGTTATAAATTGGTTGCTGCCCATAGTACTTTGGTCAGGTTTACAAAACCCATTGAAGAAAAAGAAAAGGTATTTGCATTAATTGATGCCTATAAAAATTTCAATTTTGGGACACAGTATTTTGATCAAGTAGAATTTGTCTACAATGATTGGTACCAGAGGGAGTCTATTGTCAGAACTTTGCATACTTATCCACTTCCATAAAAGCCAATTGGATAGGCATTTTGTGTTCCTTACCTTTTTGGGAAAGCAAATACATTGTCTATATAAAATATGCCCAAAGCCACTTTTGTATCAGATCCCGGTAATGGAGGCTCAGGGTCTTCGTTGGGAGTTTTTCTATTGGGAAGATCCCTATAGGCACCTGTCCTAAAAGAAATTCTTTCTACTGATTTTACAGCAACTGTTAGCGGTAACTTTTTTGCTACCACCTTATCATTCCAATACAAGTCATAAAACCCATTAATGCCTGCATGTAGGTCTAATTTTAGGCTATGCCATTTGTTATAGCCGAATTGGCCTAGATTCACTTCCTTATGTCCATCGTGATATATCAGATCTCCCAATTCTGTAAGTTTTAAACGGATTGGTCGATTGCCAAATTGGTCAGTGATCTCCATCTCCATTAAGCCTTTGTTGATTTCAGGGACCATAAAATCCCAGCCGATTTCAATATTTTGGCTGTTTTCAAATACCCTAATGGCCCTGGCATAATCATAAGGGTCCTCATCCGAAAGTTGTAAGGCCATACCTGAGTTTACGGGAGACTTTACAACGTTTACCGGAGCCCATCGAGGAGAATAAATGTTCCAGTTTGGAATGGCTCCATTTTCCGATAGTTGGTTAAAGTCTTCTTTCACAGGACCATTTACAGCATACCTGATTGGTGTGGGCACTTTACTTACCCACATGTCTTCCTTGTTCATACTGTAGGTAAGCCACATATCTTCACCCGGAGGGTTTCCATTACCTTCCACGATACCTCTGACATAACATGGACCAAAATCTTTCCATCTACCATAAAATCTTCGGGGAGGAACTTCGCCTTGAACCAAAACCATGTCATCAAAAATAATTCCGTCATCAGAGCTAACTACGATAAGCGGGTACCTGTATTCATCAATTTTTATGGGGTTATAAATCAAAGCATAGCGATTGTCTTCAGTTTGCTGCGCCCATATTTTACCACCTGCCATGGTGAGGGTTTCGGCCTTAACAGGGGTGGAAAAGTGTTTTCCCCCATCAGTAGACAAAGCAGTTGCGGATCTTTTCCAAAAACCTACTATTGCCCCATCTTTTCTTGAATAGTAAGAAAATGCTTCTCCGCCACGTTTACCTGTATAAAAGCCATCCAAACCATTGTCTTCATCTCTCCATTGTAGGGTGATCAGGGTATTGGCCAATAACTCTTCACAAGCGGCAACAAAAGCCTTGTCCTTGGATGTTTTATAAAATGGGTAAGAGGTGTTGGTTTCATTCCACTGGGTATGGCTATTGTATCGAATAAAATAAATAGGTCCATAACTACCATCTTCTTTTACCTCTCTCACCACTCTTCCGATACCTCCCTTTTCAAAAGGATCTTCTGTATGTCCATAAAAAGCAAGGGTAAGTAATTTATTGCTTTTACTTACATAGAAACCCATCCTTTGATGCATCATATAGCCATCATACCCTTCAGGAATTTTGACACCTGCAGGCGGAACATAGGGTGGGAAAATAACTTCCGGCTTTGACCATTTCCTGCCATCTTTGGAAGTAATCATTAGGGTTTGGCCGGGCGCAATGTGCTCATCTACCGGATTGCTTAGGTATTGTTGATAAAATGTACCTTTCCAATAAGCCAAGTTAGAGGCGTGGTTATAAGTCCATCCATGGTCATCTGCCATTTGGGGATGGGTTCTGTTCACCCGTAACGTTTGTCTGCTGTCAACACCAATAGCATACCTTAATCTTCCTTCGTGAAGGTCGGGATCTATGCTGTTTCCTCCTATATAGCGCACAGGTTCGTGGATGCTGCCTGTTTGGCTACAAACGGTTAGCGGTAAACTAAAGAAGAAAAATAGGCGACAATAAAAACAAAGGTTACGGGTAATCATTGAATCAGAGTTTTATAAATATTTTTTTCTTGTAAAGGATGTAAGCAGGGATGAAATTGATCATAACAAACAAAATTGCATAAAGCATACTTACCAGGTTTACAGGAAGCCCGATACCTGTGAAGAGGTCCAAAAAGTGGGCGTTTAGTGATTGACCTCCAATTTCAAATCCATAAAACACCAAGGACAAAACATCAGCCAAAACGTAAACAGAAATAGCATTGGCACCGAAAATGATCCCAACAGAGGTACCCTTCTTTTTACCAAGAATATCTACCAAGAAATAGCTTGCCCCCAAGCCGAGAAATCCTGCTCCACCGGTAATCAAAGTAAAAGAACTGGTCCAAAGGTGCTTGTTTATAGGGAAAACTTGAGCCCAAAGTAAACCGATCAGTACAAGCACAAGCCCTATAGACATAAGGTAATTTGATTTCAAGTTTTCGTTAAAATTTGACAATAGGATTCTTCCGGCTAAAAGTCCTAGAATACCTGTTACTATAGCAGGAAGAGTTGTGAAAAATCCTTCAGGATCCCAGGTCCCTTCCCACATTTTACCAGGCAAAAACATGCGGTCGATCCATGCAGCAAGGTTTCTACCGGGTTCTAACAACACTACTCCCTCATCTGGGGTTGGAATCAATGTCATACACAGCCAGTAAAATACAAGTATACCTCCACCTAAGTAGGCTTGCTTTTTCCAGCCTACATTTAAAAATAGAAATGAACTTGCCAAAAAGACAATTGAAATTCTTTGTAAAACCCCTGCGATGCGCATGTGGGAAAAATCGAAATCGGGAATGAGATTAAGAAAAATACCTAAAACGAAAAGCTTTATCGCACGAATAATAATTTTTTTATACATACCGGCTTTGGGAACGCCTTCATCAAGTCTCTTAGAATAAGCGAAAGCCACAGACACACCTACCATGAAAATGAAGAATGGAAAAATGAAATCTGTCATTGTCATTCCATGCCATTCTGCATGCAATAAGGGTGGATATACATGACTCCATGATCCCGGGTAATTCACTAGAATCATGGCAGCTATGGTAAATCCCCGGAGCGCATCCAGAGATATCAATCTTGTAATTGTAGGCTTCATACAATATATTTTTTTTATTTAATAGTCAATTTAATACCATAAGGTGTAATAATAAGGCTACTTAAACATTTTAATTATGAATAAAATCACTCAGATCTTTACCATTTTAATTTTAATAAATGGGTTTTTTGCCTGCCAAACATCTCCGAATTGGAATGAAACGGTGGATAATATTTATATCGATTGGGAATTAAAAACCAACTTCACAGCAGAAGAAGGACAGTTCGAGGCTGTTTTTGGAATAGAAAATCAAAGCAATCATTTGCTTGGCGAAAAAGACTGGGCATTATTTTTTAGCATGTCACCAAGAGGTATAGTCTCTACTGAAAATGCTGACATCACTCATATCAATGGAGATTGGTATAAAATTACTCCTATCAAAGGTTTTTCTTTGGCCCCCGGAGAACGGATAGAAATTCCTTATGTGGGGATTGAAGGCGTGATCAAAGAAACAGATGCTCCTATGGGTATGTATTTTGTTTTTTATGAAGAAGATGGGGAGTCTGAAGAAATTGTTGCTGTAAATAATGTAGAAGTTAAGCCGTTTGTGGAGGATCAGCAGCGTTTGAGAGGGACTATGGATAAAGAATCTCCTTATTCAGCAGAGAGTCAATATGATAGCAATTCCCAGTTGGTAAAATTGGAAAATGAAGATTTAATGCCCATTATTCCTACTCCCTTCCAAGTGAAAAAAGGAGAGGGTGATTTTATTATCGAAGAAACCATTACAATTGGTTTTGAAAAAGGGCTATCCAATGAAGCTGAATACTTAATGGACAAATTAAGTGAACTGACAGGAGAAAAATTTTCAATGGAAGAGGTAAGTGGTATTCATGCCGGGATTGCTTTAAAGCTTGAAGATATCCAAGTCAACGGGAAAAGTGAAGAAGCTTATCAATTGTTAATTGACCAAACAGGAGTTACCATTTCAGGGAGCGATCCTGCTGGAGTATTTTATGGATTGCAAAGTTTATTGGCTCTTTTGGGAAATGAAGCTTACTTAAATCAAAAATTGCCATTGACTTTACCTTATATAAGTATTGCTGATGCACCAAGATTTGGTTTCAGAAGTTTACATATGGACGTAGCGAGAAATTTTCAAAGCAAAGAAACCATAAAGAAGACATTGGACATCATGTCTCATTATAAGTTAAATCATTTTCTTTTTTATACTACTGAAGATGAAGGGTGGAGGGTTGAAATCCCCGGCTTGCCGGAATTGACAGAAGTAGGCGCACAAAGAGAACATACTCAAAGCATGGATGACCCTGTGGTTCACCCGGGTTATGGATCAGGTCCATTTGCTTATGAAGAAGGAAAAAATGGGAGTGGATTTTATACTAGAGAAGAATTTGTGGATATTCTTGAATATGCTAAAGCGCGACATATAACCGTGATTCCAGTACTCAACTTTCCAGGGCATGCACGAGCAGCGATCAAGTCTATGGAAAAAAGATATTTAAGATTAATGGAGGAGGGTAAAAAAGAAGAGGCAGAAGCATATCGTTTAGTAGATCCTGAAGATCAATCTGAATACATGTCCGCGCAATCATTCAAAGACAATGTGGTCAATGTAGCTAGTGCCTCAACTTATGATTTTTACCTTAAAGTAGTAGACGAGTTGGCAAAAATGTATGAGGATGCCGGATTGGAACTAAGGAAAATGCATTCAGGAGGAGATGAAGTGGCTGAAGGAGCTTGGACAGCTTCTCCTCAAGCCAAGAAGCTTTTAGAAAGTTTGCCCGAAATCAGTGATCCAAAAAATCTCCAAACTTACTTTTTTAGTACCCTCTTGGATAAGTTGGCGGATAGGGACTTGGAAATGCATGTGTGGGAGGAGATGGTACTGTTAAAAGATGAATCTGGCGTTTATAAACCCAATCCGGATTTTGCGGGCAAAAACGTTGTGCCTTATATATGGAACAATATGTTTGATTATCCGGATCTGGGATATCAATTAGCCAATATGGGCTATGAAGTAGTTTTATGTAATGTGTCCAATTTTTATTTTGATCTGGCCTATAGCAATGATCCTGAAGAACCGGGCTTATACTGGGCAGGGTTTGTCAATACCAAGAATGCTTGGGCCTTTGCTCCGTATGATTGGTTCAAGACTACTTATAAAACCAGTATGGGGGAAGTTATTGATAGGGAAAAAGATTTTAAAGACATGGTTAGGATTGACCCTGTTGCGAAAAACAATATTATCGGTCTGGAAGCACAATTGTGGACAGAAACGGTAAAAGGTCCTGAAATGGCAGAGTATTACATGTTTCCTAAGATGCTTGGTTTTGCAGAGAGTGCATGGGCGGCTGAAAGAGATTGGGAAAAAGAATCTGACTTGAAGAAAATGGATCAAAAAATCACCAAGGGCTGGAATGAATTTGCCAATAGAGTTGGGCAAACAGCTTTTCCAAAACTGAAATGGTGGAATGGAGGCTTAAATTACCGTGTGGCTCCTCCCGGGGCAAAAGTTGTGGATGGTAAACTGCACGCTAACGTAAATTTCCCAGGCTTGGAAATTCGGTATACCACAGATGGGACAGAACCTACTATTGCATCAAATACCTATACAGGACCTATAGAAATAAATGAAGAAGTAAAATTAAAGGTTTTTGATAATACAGGTAAAAGCAGTAGGTCCATAGTGGTGGCTCCAAAAGTATGGGAGTTGCGGGAATCAAAATAAAAAATATAATTTATTTTGATTTTCGTAAGTTATGCTTACGTTTTATACGGTTGGGCTAGTTTCGAAGTGGCGAAAAAGAATTTTATTCTATATAATGTGTGATTTTCAAAACTTTAACCCTTTTGCAGGGTTTTGGAAATCGTAAATTCTTCGATTTAATAATTCCGTGATACAATGAAAAAATAAAATAAAAACTTAATGTATAATAATATAACACAATTTTAATTTTGGGGTAATATTTAGACAAATTTTGTAATCAATTCATTAAATTTTTATAAATAAAATCATAAACCATTCATTTACAATTATTAGCGATTTCTCATTTTTCGCAAAATGAAGATTTAAATACGTGATTTGCGCAGAAATTACCAATTTATTCCTTGATATTCATGAATAATTAGATGGCCAAATAGGATTTGAATATTCTATTTGGTCTCTAAATACTTTACCAAAACATAAATACTTGGAATATGGAACAGCCTGACAAAAAAGTAATGGATGGTTTTCGAAATGGTGATAGAAAAGCCTTTGAAAAAATTTACCAATATTACAGAGTACCTGTAATTCGCTTCAGTGTTTCCATAATTAAGGATGAACAGGAAGCTGAGAATATCTACCATGAGGTATTCATGAAAATTCTTAAAAGGAGAAAAAATATCAAACCGGAATTAAATTTTAATTCTTATGTTTTTACTTCTGTAAAAAATGAAATTTTTGACTACCTCAAGGCCTTAAACAAAAACAAAACTTTGAAAGAACAGTTTTGGGACAGGGTTCATCAGCAAGAAGATGATTGCGCTCAAGTAAAGGAGGAGCAGTTAACCAAAATGGAGCAAATTATCCGAAACCTATCCCCCAAAAGAAGGCAGATATTGGAGATGAACTATTTTGAGAAAAAGTCTTACAACGAAATAGCAGACCTATTGATGATTTCGAAAAATACGGTAAAAAATCAATTGGTAAAGGCAAAGTTTATCCTTCGAAAGGAGATGGAGTAATTTAATTTATTGAATTTTTTGAAATGGATTAAACGAAGTTGGATTCAATTGAGCAACTTTGTTTTCATGGGATTTTTATTGCCCAAATTTATTTTTTTTCTTACCCCTGCTTGCATAAGGAATTGGGCCTGAAATCGGTAGGACTCAGGACGTATTTTTTTATTTCGTTAGACCTTGGACTCACCATTGCTATTAATTATAAATTTTGGTGGTGAATTATCCAAGAATCCATGATTGCTCGCAAATAATAATATTTATTTTTTACGATTTAGTTTATACCTCGGTCTGGTAAAGAAAGCTTTTACGAATAAATCTTCTGTAAAATTGTATAAGAATAGTAAATAATAGTAGGAGGAATTACATTTTTCAAAGTATAACTTTAGTGTATGCCTTTAATACAGTGTTTTAATCTTATAAATTAAATGGTCTCATGACTAAGGTCAATTGGTTTTTACTGCTTTTTATTTTCCCACCTAGTTTTCAGGGATTTTCTCAACATACCTTTATTGGGAGCAATAGAGAGCTATTTGTTGATGATTTTTTAATTGATCGGCTAGATGGGGCAAGCCTGAAAATGCACGTACCCAAAGATGAAGGAGTTGCCTTTTATTTAGACAAACCTTGGGAAGGAAAATTTTCGACCTACACAACAATTATCCATGACCAAGGAGTTTTTAGAGCTTATTATCGTGGTTTGCCTGATGTGGTAGAGGGAAATAATCAAAGGTTGACCTGTTATGCAGAATCCAAAGATGGCATTGATTGGTACAAACCAAATTTGGGTATTCATGAAATTAAAGGATCGAAAGACAACAACGTGATTTTGGTTGATGAAGAGTTAACGCCGAATTTCACTCCTTTTCTGGATACAAACCCTAATGCAAAAGCTGAAGAGAAATTCAAAGCATTAGCCGGAAAACAAGCTACCGGTTTATTTGCTCTTTCATCAGCAGATGGGATACACTGGGTTAAAATCCAGGATAAGCCAGTTTTGCAGGAGGGTAATCTTGACTCCCAAAATGTAAGTTTTTGGTCTACTACTGAGAATAAATACTTGGTATTCTTCAGATCTACTGACTCAGGATTTAGGTCGGTGAGCAGGTCTACTTCTACTGATTTTAAATCATGGGATAAAGGGATTGCAATGACCTTTGGTTCTGCTCCTTTGGAACATATATATACACAACAGACAAGCCATTATTTTAGGGCTCCACAAATATATTTAGCCGTTGGAGCTAGGTTTATGCCGGACAAACAGGTTGTGACTGATGGACAAGCTACTGAAATGGGGATTGACCCTAATTATTATAAGGCCTGTTCAGATGCTTTTTTGATGACTTCCAGGGGAGGGAATCAATACCGAAGGTATTTTATGGAATCCTATATTAGGCCCGGGATTGGGTTAAATAATTGGGTGTCAAGGACCAATTATCCGGCTTTGAATGTAGTTCAAACCAGTCCTTATGAAATGTCCATTTATGTAAATCAAGATTATGCACAATCTACAGCTCATTTAAGAAGGTACTCCATAAGATTGGATGGCTTTGCCTCTCTGTCTGCAGGATTTGCCGGTGGAGAAATGATTACCAAGCCTTTTGTTTTTGAGGGCAATGCCTTGGAGTTAAATTATTCCACCTCTGCTGCAGGTGAGATATATGTAGAATTACTTGATGAAGATGGCAATAAAATTCCTGGCTTTTCCAAAGAAGAATGTCAGCCAATTATAGGAAACGAGTTATCTAGACCGGTATATTGGAATAATTCTACCAATGTTTCTCGGCTTTCCGGCACAGCTGTCAGGATGAAAATATATTTAAAAGACGCAGCTATTTACTCATTTAGATTTTATTAAAATGTTGGTATTAAAGAAAAACACACTATTTGCCTTATTCCTTTTTGTTCAAAGCCTCGCCTTGGCTCAAATCCCTAATATTGGCACAAACCGGGAGTTGTTTGTCGATGATTACCTGATAGAAAAGTTAGAGGGGGCTGAATTAACTTTGCATGAACCAATTGATCAAGGAGAAGTGATAAGGTTTGAAAAGCCTTGGGAAGGGGCTTTTTCAGCTTATTTCACAGTCATTAAGGATGGGGATACCTATAGGGCCTATTACAGGGGGGTGCCCGAAGCAGGCAGTGATGGGAATGATGCAGAGGTAACTTGTTATGCCGAATCCAAAGATGGAATTAATTGGGTCAAGCCGGATCTTAAACTATTCACGGTGAATGGCATTAAAAAAAACAATGTAATATTGGCAAATGCTGCACCGGTTACCCATAATTTCAGCCCATTTGTGGATAGCAACCCCTTGGCCAAAAGCTCCCAAAAATACAAGGCCTTAGGCGGTACTAAAAAAAGTGGCTTGGTAGCTTATGTTTCCGCAGATGGAAAGGAGTGGAGGAAGATGCAGGAGGAGCCGGTTTTTAGGGATGGGGTTTTTGATTCTCAAAATGTAGTTTTTTGGTCTGCTAGTGAAGAACAATACGTTTGTTACTTTCGAACCTGGACAGGGGATGGTTACACCGGATTTCGCTCAGTTGGAAGAACCACCTCAAAGGACTTTATCAATTGGACAAGCCCGGTTCAAATGAGTTTTGGAAACACACCCTGTGAGCATTTGTATACCCAACAAACAAGTCCTTACTTTCGTGCCCCTCATATTTATTTGGCCATTGGAGCTCGATTTATGCCTAACAGGAAAGTAGTAAATGACGAAGAAGCCAAGAAATTGGGAGTAAATCCTAAATATTATAATGATTGTTCAGATGCCATATTAATGTCCTCTAGAGGTGGAGGGGCTTATCAAAGACAGTTTATGGAATCTTTTATAAAGCCCGGAATAGGTTTGCAAAACTGGGTTTCAAGGTCCAATTATCCTGCGTTGAATATTGTGCAAACGGGCCCTACCGAAATGTCTGTTTATGTAAACCAAGATTACGCCCAGCCTACTGCACATCTTAGACGGTACGCTATGAGACTGGATGGTTTTGCTTCTTTGTCTGCCGGTTATTCCGGAGGTGAAATGACCACTAAGCCATTTATATTTGGTGGAGGAACCTTGGAATTGAATTATTCAACCTCTGCTGCCGGAGAAATTTTAGTTGAGCTATTGGATGAAAATGGAAATAAATTACCCGGATTTTCCAAGGAGGAATGTCAGCCTATCATAGGTAATGAGATTTCGAGAACAGTTTATTGGAACAAATCCAATGATCTGACCAAGCTAGCAGGTAAGCCCATTAAAATGAGGATTTATTTGAAAGATGCGGACATATACTCTTTTAAATTTGATTGATAATTCTTGAGAATGGTAAGGGGCTAATTTTATACCAAATTAACTTATAAAACAGAGGAGACATTTGCTTATTGCAGGAATGTAATTCCTAATTTCAGATAAGATTGTATTAAGTGAATCCTAAGAAGCCAACAAATATTTACATGAAGAGCATGAACCATATTTAAATTATAATATTGTTAAAATTCACTTAAAATCTTTGTAGATCTCAGATTTAATTCATTGAAATATTGTATTAATAATGTAAAATAAAGTATAAGAAAACAATTAATTCATATAATATCTTTGGTATGTACATTAATGTACCGTATTAAATTATTATTATATGAAAAAATATATACAAGAATTACGTCTCTTTGGGCTAATGATCCTGTTAATGGTCATTGCTGGATCAGAAGGTTATTCACAGGGTGCCAGAGAGGTTACCGGGACCATCACAGATGAGTCTGGAGAGTCTCTACCCGGAGTGAATATTTTGGTAAAAGGTACCGCTGTAGGTACAGTTTCAAACATTGATGGAACGTTTAAGATTGCCGTTCCGTCAGACAATGATATACTGGTATTTTCATTTATAGGATACAACAATCAAGAGATAAGTATCGGGAATAAAAGCTCAATAAATATAACCCTTACCTCCACTCTTTCAGACATGGAGGAAGTTGTAGTTATTGGTTTTGGAGAGCAATCTAGGGAATTATTAACCACATCTGTATCTAAAATGGATGAGCGTGTTCTTGATAATGTTCCATATTCCAATGCTGCCTCAGCTATGCAGGGAACATTGGCAGGAGTGAGAGTGCAGACAACTTCTGGGCAGCCCGGAGCAGCTCCTCAAGTGATTGTTAGGGGAGGGACATCTATTAATAATCCAAATGGAGCAGCTCCTTTGTATGTTGTGGATGGAGTAATCAGGCCCGATATCAATAATATAGCACCAGGAGATATTGAGTCATTTCAGGTACTAAAAGATGCTGCATCTACTTCGATCTACGGTGCCAGAGGATCCAATGGTGTGGTTGTCATTACCACGAAGTCTGCAAAATCAGGCTTTGTGTCAGCAACCTATTCGGGGAGTTATTCCTTGTCACAACCCGGTAGTTTATATGACCTTGCTTCGGCAAGGGATTATTTAACTTTTGCAAGAAGGGCGATGATAGTCCAGGATATCTTTCCTGATGCATCCTTTAGACTGACCAATCCGGTGGGATTCGGAACAGGAAATGACCTGACCAATAATACGGCTTATACTACACAGTATTTAACTTCAGAAAATGAATACAAATTAAATGAGGGATGGGAAAGCATGCCCGATCCCTTGGATCCTTCCAAAACATTGATCTTTCAAGATACTGACTGGCAGGATGTATTGTTTAGAACGGCAGCCATCCAGAATCATCATGTTTCCGTTTCCGGCGGAACAGAAAAGGCAAAAGTCAGTGCAAGCTTAGGGTATCTTGACAATGAAGGGATAGCGATTACTACAGGATACAAGCGCTACACCATGAATGTAAACGGAGATTTTAAGATGAGTGACAAATTTAGCTTTTATGGCATTGTCAATTACGCCAATTCAAAAGACAATCAAGTAAACAGTATTACCAATATTTTTGCTAGGGCAATTACTTTACCACCAACGACCAAGTACACATTTGAGGATGGTACTTTGGCACCAGGGCAGGCATTGAGTGAGGGTAATCCTGAGTATGTTTTAAGAAACAGGGTGGCAGAAAATAGGGTAGAAAACCTTACCTTCTCCGTTGGATCAAGATGGCAGATAACACCGGAGTTTAGTTTTGACCCTCAACTTTCCATCTATAACAGGACGAGTGATTCTTACAATTTTCAGCCGGCGGTCTTAAATGGGCCAACTAACCTGGTTGACAACAGGGCAGCCAGTGCTACTATATCTAAGTGGAGACAAACACAAGTGGATGCAGTTTTTCATTATTCCAAAACCTTTGGTGATGCCCATAATGTAAATGCAACAGCTGGATATGCTTATTTTGGAAGAAATACATCTTCCCTTTATGCTGCAGGACAAGGTGCTTCTACAGACCTTATCCCTACTTTAAACGCTTCAGCTGAGGCGACAAGTGTTAGCAGTTCTATTTCGGATCAAGTCATTCATGGTTATTTCGGTAGGGTTAATTATGATTTTAACTACAAGTATTTGGTTTCAGTAAATGCAAGATACGATGGTGCCTCTAATTTAGGAGCCAATTATCAGTGGGGCTTTTTCCCAGGCGTGGCATTGGGTTGGAACATGCATAATGAGACCTTTTGGGAAACTTTGCCACAAAATATTTTCAGCAAGCTTAAAATCAGAACAAGTTATGGTATCAATGGAAATATTGGAAATTTAGGTGATTTTGCAGCGCAAGGAGCTTATGGTGTTGGTTATAGGTACGGTGGATATGCAGGTATTCAAAATACAATAATTCCTAACCCTGAATTGAAATGGGAGCGGTCTAAAACTTTGAATTTCGGTGCGGATCTTACATTATTTGACCGTTTAGGAATTATTTTGGATGTGTATAGGAGAGTTACAGATAACCTGATAACCGATCTGGCCTTGGCACCATCCACTGGTTTTGCCAGTACCCTTACCAATCTGGGAAGCTTAGAAAATAAAGGGGTTGAAATCGAAGTTAACTACAATATTTTACCGGCAGCGTCTGATTTTCAATGGAACCTGGCAGCGAATCTGGCAACCCTTCAAAATAAAATTTTAAAACTGCCTGAAAATGGTGTTGAGAACAACCGAGTTGGAGGGTATTATGTTTGGGATGCGTCTATTGGTGATTATGCCTGGAAAGGTGGTCTTCAAGAAGGAGGACAACTTGGAGAGTATTATTCTCACTTGGAATTAGGTGTTTATGCAACTGATCAGGATGCAGAAAGTGCACCATCTGATATCTACAAAAGGTACCCAGATATTTCATTTGGAGGAGATTATATATGGGACGATTTAGATGACAATGGAGTCATAGATGAAAAGGACATGGCATATGTGGGTACTGAATTTCCTACACTAACAGGAGGTTTTACAAATACTTTTTCCTACAAAAACTTAATGCTTTCCCTGCGAATGGATTATACCATGGGCCATACTATATTTAACTATGCCAGGGCATTTATGGAAGGGCAGTGGAAGCTAAACATGAACATGACCCAAAACCTTATAGACAATGGATGGCAAGAACAAGGTGATATCGCCAGCTTGCCAAGATACGATTGGGAAAGTACCCGGGCACAATACAATGTCTTTCCAACACGTACAGGACAGGGGTATTATGAGTCTGGTGATTATCTGGCCATACGAGAACTTAGCATCAGTTACAACTTGCCGCAAAGTTTGTTAACGCCTGTGCATTTGCAAAATGTCAGGCTAAGTGTAACCGGAAACAATCTTTATTATTTCACCAAATATCAAGGACTAAATCCGGAATTTGGTGGACGAGATTACGGTAGGTACCCCATTCCGAGAAACTTTATTTTCGGACTAAATATTACCTTTTAATTTAAAATTAAGGAATCATGAAAAACTTTAGTATAGCTTTTATATTAAGCCTATTTCTCTTCGGCTCCTGTTCCGATCTGCTGGATGTGTCACCTACTAGTGTGATTACCACAGCGTCATTCTGGGAAACAGAAGGGGATGCAGAGGGTGCTTTGATAGGTATGTATGTTAACCTTAGAAGTATTTCAAATTCTACCTTGTATTATTTAGGTGAAGCAAGAGCAGATGTAGTTGGTTTGGGAACTGTAGGTGATGGTGGCTGGTCCAAGTATTACCTAAATCGTTTGCATCAGGATGATGCTGGACCAACATGGCAGAGTCTATTTACACTAGTAAACAGTGCCAATCTAATCATCAAGTATGTACCTGAAATTGAATTCGCATCTGAAGATAGAAAAAACAATATCTTAGCAGAAGCCTATGCCATGCGGGCATACACTTACTTCGTTATGACTAAAACTTGGGGAGATTTACCCTTACGGCAAGAACCGACAGAAAGTGAAAATCCCGAAATTACTCAAATTGAAAGAACCGCACAAAGCGAAATTTTCCAATTTATTAAAGGAGACATTGACCAAGCATTACAGTTATTTCCCGACAATAGTTATGCGGAAAACAAAATGTTCTGGTCCAAGCCGGCCACCAATGCATTGAAAGGAGAAGTTTACCTTTGGACTGCCAAACAAATGGGGGGAGGCACTGCTGATCTTCAAACTGCCCTTACGGCATTGGAAGCAATTCAAACTACGAACGTGTCTTTGTTGGATAACTTTGAAGATGTATTTGATTATAGCAATAAAGGAAATGATGAAATCATAATGGCCGTTAGATTTGCCGAGCTCGAGTCTGCAGGGAATAATTATTTCAATGCCATGTATTTGATAGGTAGTGCCATACCAACCAATATTTCCACTGAAGCTAGAGAAACCATAGGAGCCATAGGTGGAGGAAGTAATAATATCGTGGTACCTACCGACTATGTCAAGTCCCTGTATTCAGATGCTGATCAAAGAAAGGATGCCTCTTTCTATGAAATCTTTACCATTAATGAAGACGAATCTCTAAGTTACTATACGACCATCGTAACCAAAGGTAGTGGAACAGTAATAGGGGGAAGTAGGAATTTTATCGATGATATTATATTGTTTCGATATGCTGATGTTTTATTGATGATAGCTGAGGCAAAAAATGCCCTTGGGGAAGACCCTTCTATGGAAATAAACGAAGTCAGAATGCGTGCTTATGGAGAAAATTATAATGAATTTGCATTTACTTCCGGTACCATGGAAGAAAACGATGCAATCATTCTTGAAGAAAGGTTAAGAGAGATGGCATTTGAAGGTAAGAGATGGTGGGATTTGGTTCGTTTTGATAAAGCCATTGAAATGCTCCCTACTTTAAGTGAGAAGGAGAATGCAGAACAAAAAATTCTTTGGCCTATTGCTACAAGTGTTTTAAGTTTAGAAAACAAAGTCCTACAAAATCCAGGATACGAATAAATATTAGATTTTTATAAAATTCGCTTGAGCCCTTGTTTTGAGGGTCAAGCGAATTTTGTTCAATCATTGAGAGCATTAATAATCAGAATATTAATGAGTGTAAAACAATTGCATGTCAATTTGGTTGCAGCTGTACTATTATGCGGTGTAGCATTGGGCTGTAGTCCGAAAGGAACACAAAATGTTAAGCCAAATATTTTGTTAATAGTTTCTGAGGATAATAGTTCAGATTTGGGTAGTTATGGGAATACATTGGTGCATACTCCTAACATAGACAAACTTGCTAAAAAAGGAGTAAAATTTCTAAATGCCTATACCACTTATTCAGTATGCAGCCCTTCAAGAAGTAGTATTTTTACAGGTTTGTATCCACATCAGAACGGACAACTGGGATGGGCTACCCATCATTACGGACTATATTCAGGAATAACAGTATTGCCCAATTACCTAAAGGAAACAGGTTATAGAACAGGGATTTTAGGGAAAATCCATGTAAATCCTGCAGAAAGGTTCGACTTTGATTATGAAGCATTGTCTGGATCTAATTTTCAAAAAGAGAGTCTAAAGGACTATGCTATAAAGGCAAAGGAATTTGTTAATCAGTCCGATTCCCCATTTTTTTTAAAGGTTAATTTTCCGGATGCACATTTGCCTTTTCAGAATGAAGTTGAAGGTTTGCCCACTATAAAAGTAAACCGGGATAGGATCAAGGAAACACTTCCATTTGTAGGGGTAAATAATGAACGATTATTGGATGAAACCGAAGCTTATTACAATTGCATGAACCGTCTGGATGAATCCATAGGTATGTTATTGGACAGTTTGGGAGATTTATCCAATACTTGCATCATCTATTTAAGTGACCATGGAGCCCAATTCAGTAGAGGTAAATTAACCAACTATGAAGGTGGATTAAAAATACCTTTTATAATATCCTATCCAGAGGTCATTGATGAAATTGGTTCCAGCCGAGACGAACTAATATCAGTTATTGATATATTACCAACTGTATTGGATCTTTCTGATACCCCTTTAGATGTTGATTTGCCGGGTAAATCTTTGATGGACCTGTTTACTAAGGAGGATTATGAAATAAATTGGAGAACCACGTTGGGTGCAGATGGGGAAGGCGCTTCGCCTGTTTTTTATTATCCACGAAGGAGTATCAGAAACAAACGATATAAACTTATACGGAATATAGATGTGGGCAGAGGAGATTTTCCGGCATTTACTGCTTATGCGAGCCCTGACTTTGGTTCAGGGGCTTCGGTGGAGGAAATCGAAAGGTCAAATGAAAAAGTTCGTGATGCTTATGAAACTTGGAGAAAACCTCCTGAATGGGAGCTGTATGATTTGCAGAATGATCCATGGGAGTTTGAGAATTTGGCTGGTAAACCGGAATTTGCTGAGGTTTTAATTTCCATGAAGGAAGCCCTTTACGAGTGGAGAGTAGATACCAATGATCCGTTTTTATCAAAAGATAAATTGATGAAGTTTACCTTTGAAATGGATTCAGTAAATGCCCTTTATCCGGACCACAGTTATAGGGAAGTTGATGGGTTTAAATGGAAATACTTGGACTACCTGAAAAATGAAAGTAGTTAAGATTTAAAAAGGCAAACAATTGATAATTAACCCTTTATATATTATGAGAACTTGTTTTTTATTTTTATTAATGTGTGTGCTTCAGTTGACATATGGGTTTTCTGAGGAGATCATGAAGGATTCATTGGAGGTAGACAAAATTTGGGACAAGGCTCCTCACAATGCTTTTCCCGATATGATCAGGTTTAAAGGGGACTTTTATGTGGCCCTTAGAGAAGGCAATAACCATATGCCGGACAAAAGCGGGGCAGTTAGAATACTTAAATCAAAAAATGGAAAGAGTTGGAAAAGTGTAGGTTTATTGGAAGAAGAGGATAGGGATGTAAGGGAAGCAAGGCTATCTGTAACACCGCAAGGTAAAATAATGGTCATTACAGCTGTTGGGGTGTATGATGAGGGCTATACTGTCTTGTATCCAATGGTTTCTTTTTCAGATACAAAAGGAGGGAATTTCACCTCACTCAAAAGAGTGAATATGGACATGGAACCAAACCTAGATTGGATGTGGAGAGTTACCTGGCACAATAATGTGGGATATGGCATAGTCTATAGAAATTACAATGCCGAGAAAGAGGTTCATTTGCTTAAAACCACTGATGGGATAAATTTTAATCATGTTGCTCAATTGCCGATAGATGGCGGCCCCAATGAATCTACAATCAGGTTTGATGATAAAGGTAAAATGTATGTGTTGGTAAGAAGAGAGGATGATGATAAAATGGGGGTGTTGGCAAAAAGCAACTATCCTTATAAAAGCTGGACAACAAAAAAGTTAACCAAGAGACTTGGTGGTCCCAATTTTATGTTCTTAGATGATAGTTCCCTTGTGATGGGCACAAGAGATTATCGTAAAGACGGGGCTAAAACTGTAATTCACCTGACAAACCTTGAAGGAAAGATCAATAAAAGCATAGATTTACCTAGCGGTGGTGACACAAGTTATCCGGGTTTGGTGATATTTAAAAATAAGCTTTGGATAGTTTATTATTCAAGTCATGAAGAAAAAACAAGCATTTACTTAACGAAAATTCCCCTTAAAACACTGAAACAATAAGGTTATTGTTTCAATAAATAAGATTACTAATTAATAAAACACATGAAAAAACTACTGCTAATTATTACTGTTTTGATACTAAACAGCATGACAGTCCACGCATTTGACCCAGTGGATAGTACCAAGGCCATGGGGCCTGCTACCAAAATAAAAGATTTTATTATTTATCAAGACCAAAGCTATTATTCCACTTTTCCCTCGGTTGTTAAAAAAAATAACGGTGAATACCTGGTAGCATTTAGAAGAGCCCCGGATAGACAAGTGGTTTTTAAGGAAGAAGGGAATAGTCATGTAGATCCAAACAGTTATTTGGTAGGAGTGACTTCAAAAGATGGTGTCAATTGGACCGAAGAGCCTGAACTGATTTATTCTCATGCATTTGGAGGTTCACAGGATCCTTGTTTATTGCAATTGAAAGACGGTACCCTTTTGTGTGCCAGTTATGGATGGGCATTTTTAGAAAAGGATGGCTTGGAAAATATTAAAAAGCCCCACTTTGCCAATAAATACGGAACGGTGTTTTTGGGTGGATACCTGGTTAAATCTGTAGATGGAGGAGAAACTTGGAAAGGTCCCATTTACCCTCCTTCTATCGCTCCTGAGGTAAACCATACCCCGATGGGGAACAAAGTCCCGGCCTATAACAGAGGCGCCATGTACGAAGGAAAAAGCGGAAGAATATTTTGGATTGTTGCAGCAAGTGATACTGAGAAAAGAGGGAAAACCTCTAATTACCTTATGGTTTCCGATGATAAAGGAAATACCTGGGAACACCTAAGTACGGTTGCTGTAGATGATGAAGTAATCTTTAATGAAGCTTCCGCTTATGAAACGCCAAAAGGAGATATTGTAGCTTTTATTCGAACTGCCAAATACGATGATCAAGCAGTGATAGCCAGATCGAAAGATGGAGGCAAAACCTTTGATAAGTGGGAATCTATGGGTTTCCAGGGCCACCCCCTGCAAGCTTTGAGGTTGCCGGATAATAGGGTGTTCTTGGTTTATGGTTACCGACACAAACCATATGGTATAAGAGCAAGAATTTTAAACGCTGAATGTACCGATTTTGCCACTGCAGAAGAGATTATTATAAGAGAAGATGGAGGAAGCACAGATATTGGATACCCATGGGCGGTAAATATGGGAGATGATAAGGTATTGGTTACTTATTATTTTAATAAAGACAATAAAAACAGGCATATTGCAGGTAGCATTTTAAAAATCAACTGATTTTTAAGAAAAAAAACTTTAATCCGGATTATATTACAGGCTTCAGCGCCCTGACTATTGTCAGGGCGCTGAAGCCTGTACTGTGTTTACTGGAAGCATTGCAACCACAAGAAAATCAGTCTGGAGATTTTGGCATAGCACCCAAATGGTATAATTGGAAGCAATAAAAAATGGTTGGTTTTGAAGCGATTTCAGCACGGAATAGATTGTCTATTGCACATTTGATGTTTAAATGAAAACCTTTGAATAAATAAAAACCCTCTTCTAAGATCCATAGAAGGGGGGTTTTGATTGAATATTGCTATGAATTAGTAAATCAATTTATTGGCCCAGTCTTTAAGCGACTTCTTGAATATTAACCGTTTTTCTAAAATCAGAGGGAGTCATTTTCTTTAGTTTTTTAAATTGCCGGTTAAAATTAGCCAGGTTATTAAATCCACAGGCATAGGCCACCTCTACAATGTTCATGTCTTCTTTTGCCAAAAGTTTACAAGCATGGCCAATTCTTACCGTGTTTAAGTACTCAATAAATGTGATTCGGTATTGTTCTTTAAAGTAGTTGCAGAAGGTAGTTACTCCCATATTTGCCATAGAAGCAATTTCTGAAAGTGTGATCTCTTGATCAAAGTTATTCAGTATATGGTTTTTTATCTTGGTTAATCGGTCAGAACCTTCAGGTTCACTATCTATAAAACCCGGACTTGCCAAAAGTTGGTAGTCTTTATTTTGCGATAGGATATCAAATATTGACAATAGACTTGAAAGGCGCTGGATACCATTCATATGGATCATGGCTTTCATTAATTCAGTAATTTTTTCTTTTGTCTTTCCGGTGAATGCCATGCCTCTACTAGCTAGGCCAAGAATGTTTTTGATATTTTCCATTTCTGGGATTTGCAAAAAATCAGCACCCAAAAAATCGGCCTGAAACTGGATGACGATTGCCTCAGCTTCATGGTCTGCCTCCCCTTTGGTGTAAATGGGGTCATTGACCCATACATGTGGTAAATAGGGGCCCATACAGACCAAGTCTCCGGGTTTAAAATAGCCTATATGATCTCCAACCATTCTTCTTCCGGTGCTCTTTAGTACCAGTACCAATTCATATTCTGGATGATAGTGCCAAGGGCAAGGGAAATAGGTCCCTTTTTCTTTAAATACTATAAATGATTTATCAAATTCTTGCGGTAGCCTTACTTCGATGGTTTTCATAGTCCTCTAATTAACCCTATTAATTTAGCGAATTTAGAGGCAAAAGAAAACTACTGAATGCCAAAAGGCAAAATACGTGTATAAATCTAAATATAATGGTAAGAATTTAATCTTCTTGCTCTAAAGAAAGGATAAAATACGCCATTGTTTGTGCATTTTCCATGCTGATGTGGGGATGAGGGACCATAACAGGGTTACCCCAAGATCCATAACCTCCCGAAATGATTTTTCTGGCCAACAAATCCCTATAAGCGGGTTGAATTGGATACCGTTTGGCAATATCTATAAACGCCGGTCCTTTGGACTTTTTATCAATTCGGTGACAATCATAACATCCGGCATAGGCAATTAGCACCTCACCTTTTGCCACAATTTCTTCAGGTACATGCTCATCTTTTCCTGGTATTTTTCGAATATAATCCCTATGACGTTTTTCACCCTCAGAAAGCACATCTTTTTGAACCTTCTTTTGATCACAAGCAATCATCGAAAGACCGAATATCAAAAGGCCAATGGTTAGCTTTCTGGTTGCACTAGATAGGATCATTACCAAATCTAATATAAAAAGATAAAATTGTCTTTAAATTTTTACTTAATTTTTTTTGTTGCATGTCAATCTACTGATTGTTTATTTTTAAATTTGGGTATGAGGAGAATATTTAGATTAGATTTTATTTTGGCAGGTATTGCCTTTCTCTGTACGGCAAGTTCTTTGATTGCCCAGAGTAAATTGGAAAAAAAAGTCAATGAAAGTGCTCAGGAAATAGAAGGGAAGGTGATCGAGTGGAGGAGAGATTTTCATGAGCATCCCGAACTGGGGAATGAAGAAGTTAGGACAGCAGGTAAAATTGCCGCCCACTTAAAAAGTTTGGGAATGGAAGTTACTGAAGGGGTAGCTGTTACAGGTGTAATCGGTATTCTAAAGGGAGGAAAACCGGGCCCCACAGTTGCTTTGAGAGCTGATATGGATGCGTTACCAGTGACTGAACGGGTGGATGTTCCTTTTAAATCTCAAGTAAAGACCACATATAATGGGCAGGAAAGTGGAGTAATGCATGCTTGTGGCCATGATTCCCATATGGCCATTCTAATGGGGGTAGCAGAAGTATTAAAAGGCATGCAAAAAGACCTCAAAGGAACAGTCAAATTTATTTTCCAACCTTCAGAGGAGGGGCTGGAAGACAAATCCATTGATACTTGGGGAGCCAAACAAATGGTAGAAGAAGGAGTGATGGAAGATGTAGATGTGATTTTTGGATTGCATATAAATTCTCAAACTCCGGCTGGTGTAATTAAATACAAACCCGGACCTGCTATGGCAGCAGTTGATGAGCTGGAAATCACAGTTAAGGGACAACAAGCCCATGGGGCTTATCCCTGGTCTTCCATAGACCCCATTGTAACTTCCTCTCAGATTGTAATGGGATTACAAACCATTGTAAGTAGAAATGTAAAAATTATTGAGATTCCTGCCATCGTAACCATAGGGGCGATCCATGGTGGAGTAAGACACAATATTATTCCAGAACAAGTAGATATGATTGGAACCATTCGTACCTATAGCCAGCCCCAACAAGAACTTATTCATCGCAGAATTAGAGAAATAGGAGAAAACATCGCAAAAAGTGCAGGGGCAGAGGCTGATATTAGCATCAATAAAATGTACCCGGTTACCTATAATGATGAAGCCTTAACCGCTAAAATGCAACCCACTTTAGAAAAAGTGGCAGGCAAAGACAATTTGTGGGTGCATGACCCTGTCACAGGAGCGGAAGATTTTAGCTTTTTTCAACTAGAAAAACCCGGGTTTTTTTTCTTCTTGGGAGGAATGCCCCCAGCAGAAGATCCGGAAAAAGCCGCCTCTCACCATACCCCTGATTTTTACCTTGATGAAAGCGGATTTGTCTTAGGTGTACGGGCATTGTCACAATTGACAGTTGATTATATGGAGATGTCAAAATAATGGAAAGGTGGCGCAGCCATTAATTTCACTAAATAATCTTTATTAGGGGAATAGGTCAACTATTTCCCTTTTTTTTATCTCGAACTTCCCTATAACCTGGATTTTTTTAAATTGTCATAGGAGGATTTTATTTCTCAGAAATAAGGGTGTTGGAAGACTATCAATTATATCTTTAGAATAAAAATGGATCTGTTCTCAAATAAATCGTAGACAACAAGTAACCCGATAGGATTTGATGCGAATAAAGCGGTAGTGTTGCTTCTATTATTTGTTTCTTTTTATATAAAATAAGGTAAATCCATTCTCCAGCCATTCAATTCTACTGACTATCCCCTAAACATTGCATTAATATAATATTGAGTCCAACAAAATAAAACGTTTTAATTTTTTGCTAAAATCTAATTATTTTAGGTAAATAATGCACTACCCAATACTTTTATCAATCTACAAAACCACAAACAACCAAAACATGATTTTAATGAACCTCGCCGATTGGAATTTTAAGTCAAAGCTCGAGAAATACCTGTGCTTATTACTCACTTTAGTTTTTTTATTAGCAGGGGTAGGGAACCTTACCGCTCAAAATGAAGGGGAAGCAAAAATTTTTAAGGCTGGTGCTGCACTAAGTGTTATTACTCCAAAAATTGGTACCTCTATCAACGGGAATTTTCAAGAAGGTTTCACCCAACATATTCATGACGATACCCATGCTAGAGGCTTGGTTTTAGATGATGGGAAAACAAGAATAGCAATGGTTACTTTAGACCTATGCATGATTTACAGAGAAACGGTAGACAATGCCAAGAAAAGAGCCGAGGAATACACGGGAATTCCTGTAGAGAATATGATGATTTCGGCCATACACACCCATTCAGGAGGTACAGCCTGCGCGGTCTTTGGCAGTACACCCGATCCGGACTATTTACTTTTTCTCGAAGAACGTGCCGCTGATGCAATTATTAGGGCCAATAATAACCTTGAACCTGCCAAAATTGGTTGGGGTGTAGGTCAGGAGCCCAGTGAGGTTTTTAATCGTCGGTGGAAATTGAAAGAAGGAAAGACATTTACCAATCCTTTCGGTGGAGAAGACAAAGTAAGAATGAACCCCGGCTTTGAAAACCCGGACCTTACAAGCCCTGCTGGGCCAATTGATCCCGAGGTGCCTATTATTTCTGTTCAATCTCTAAGCGGTGAGCCCATTGCCTTACTTGCAAATTATTCCTTGCACTATGTAGGAGGTACTAGAAGCGGGGATATTTCTGCCGATTATTTTGGGATGTTTGCCCATCGAATAGGAGAAATGATAGGTGCAGATCGCCAAAGCCCTGAATTTGTTGGGATTATGACCAATGGAACCAGCGGAGATATCAATAATTTAAATTTTGGTGGGCCAGCCCCAAAACCGATGGGAAAATATGAGAAAATGGCCATCGTTGCCAATAAGGTAGCGGCAGAGGCTTATAAAGTATACCAAAGTATTACTTACCATGATTGGGTTCCCTTAGCAAGTGCACAGACAGAAGTTACGCTAGGCGTAAGAAAACCTGATGCTGCTGAACTTGAAAGAGCGAAAAAACTCATAGTGGATGCAAAGGATCCTCTTTTACTTAAGAGAGATGAATTATATGCAAGAGAAACCATTTTTCTAAATGACTATCCGGATCAAAAACAATTGATCCTTCAGGCGATACAAATTGGCGATTTGGCAATTACTGCTGTTCCATGTGAGGTTTTTGTGGAAATAGGTTTAGAAATAAAAGCCAAAAGTCCATTTAAACAAACCTTTAGTGTTTCTCTGGCCAATGGATACAATGGTTATTTACCTACCCCTCAGCACCATGAATGGGGTGGTTATGAGACTTGGAGGGCTCGGTCCAGTTATTTGGAAGTAAATGCTTCCAATGTAATAACTTCTGAATTATTGGGTCTATTAGACAAGTTAAAATCCTCTTCGGTTACTTCCAGGTAACCACTTGAAGTCTTTATAGAAATGCTTATACAAAATACACCATCAGTTTCTAAAAATGGCGAAGGAAAATAAACTCAGCAGAAGGGCTGCGATAAAATTAAGTGCCGGCAGTGGATTTGCTTTGGCTTTGGGAACAACCCCCACATTTTCCAATCCTACTGCTAAAAAGAAAAACCTGATTGGGGAGGAAAATAAAAAAGAGGGAACTACTTCCTGGCAGTTGACCAGGGTAAGGCCCGACGAAAAACAATACCGTTCTGCACTTATTGAAGGGTGTTGCTCCAGACAAAGTATAATGGCGGGAGAAAGTTTGGACATCATGGTGTCAGTTGATCCGGAAGAGGATTTCCAGATTGATTTTTACCGTACAGGGTATTACAATGGAACCGGAGGCAGATGGTTGAAGAAAGTGGGTCCATTAAAAGGGAAAAAGCAGGTTACTCCTAAACCTGGTGAAATGAATATTCATGAATGTAAATGGGAGGTTTCCACTTCTATAACGATTCCTGAAGATTGGCTGAGTGGTGTTTATTTGGGTAAATTGCGCACCTTGCCAAAAAGCCCTAGTGAACCTTATTGGGAGAGTTATATTATCTTTATTGTAAAGGATGAGCGAGAGACAGACCTTTTGTTTCAATGCTCTGACAATACTTGGCAAGCTTATAATAAATGGCCGAATAATTATTCCATTTATACCCACCCGAAGGGCACACAAGGCCCATGGGCAAAGGTTAGTTTTGATCGGCCCTATGCCCGGCAAGGGCAATATAATGCCATTGTAAATGATCCACTTTCATTTGGGTCAGGAGAGTTTATCTCCTTTGAAATGCCATTCGCCTATTTTTTGGAAAAGCATGGCTATGATGTAAGTTATTGTTCCAATGTAGATTTGTTGACCCCTGACCGAGGATTAAAAGCCAAGGCTTTCTTAAGCATAGGGCATGATGAATATTGGGACATCAGGCAATTTAGAAGTGTGGAGAAACTTAAAGAACAAGGAGTAAATTTATTGTTTTTCTCCGGCAATTCTATTTGTTGGGTGGCACCCTATACCTCAAATGAAGCCGGCCAACCTAACCGTAGGATATTTAGAGGCGGGCCTTATGGTGCCAATAATGATTATGCAGTATTGAGGGAAAAGTTAAATGGCCCTTTTCCCGAACGAGGGCCTGACGAAGGGCTCTTAATGGGAGTAAGAAATACAGAACCTATTAATGGTGGAGGGGATTGGACAGTGATAAAACCTGACCATTGGATTTTTAAAGGTACAGGCATGAAAAAAGGGGACAGTATTCCCGGGCTTATAGGTTGGGAGTATCAGGCAGATGCGGCAGACATTGAGGGATTAGAGATAGTTGCCGAAGGCACGGCCTGGCAAGGTGGGGATAACCCATGTCCCTACCAGTCAGTTGTTTATCCTGGGCCAAAAGGCAATTTTATTTTCAGTGCAGCAACTATTTTCTGGGCAATGGGTTTGAGTAGCCCTCCCGGGCATACCTTGCCTTGGTCCCATTATAGCAGGCCGCATGGTCCGGATCCCAGGGTGCAAAAGATCACCCATAACCTACTAGAAAAAGCCATAAACACATAGTAAAGTTTTTCTCTCCATTTAATTTACCATACTATAAATATTTTAGCACATAAAACATGACATTAAAGGCAGGGAATAGAAAACATGGCCAGGTAAATCGTTTTGTCCTTTTGGGCTTTATGGCGGGAATTATGCTTTCAGGATTAATTTCCGGACATAAAGTAATCGCTCAGCAGTCGGGTTTGAAAGCCGGAATGGTAAAAGCTGAAATTACTCCTTCACAAGCCGGTTATCCTCATTATAGGGGACCGAGTACCGGTACACACGATCCATTGTATGCCAAGGCAGTGGTTTTTCAGCAAAAAGGAGAGAAAGTAGCTTTAGTGGTGGGAGATCTTTTATGGGTGGAGAGAGACTTGTCGGTTAGAGCCAGGATGCGCATTGAGAAGGAAACAGGTATACCTTTTCAGAATATTATTATTGCAGGAACTCATTCCCATACCTCTCCGGCCTATCATCCCAATATAAGGGAGCTTACCGGAACGTTAAGACCACCATTTGACACGCAACTGGATACAGGCGAAGCCGATGCCTATCCTAAGCAGCTTGAAGATGGAATCGTTAAGGCTGTGGTAAAAGCCTATGAGCAAAGAGAGGAAGTAGTACTAGAAGTGTTTGGAGAAGAAGTAAATGACCTGGCATTTAACAGACGCTTTATTATGAAAGATGGAAAGTTGATCACCAATCCAGGTAGACGCAATCCTTCCATTAGGGAAACGGAAGGACCTACAGATCCGGAATTGGCCGTGGTTATGCTACAAAGGAAGAAAGACAAGCATCCAATTGGGACGGTCTCTAATTTTTCTTTACATGCCGATACCTTTGGTGGAACGGCTTTCAGTGCCGATTACCCGGGCTTTTTGGCCTATAATTTACAAAGGCATTTTCACAAAGATTTTGTATCGCTATTTGCAGCAGGAGCTTGTGGTAATATCAACCATATAGATGTTACCGGTACCAAGGAAGAAGTAAAAAGTTCTTCTGAAATAGGCGAAATTCTCTCTGCTGCAATCCTTCAACAACCCAATAAATTTCAAAAAGTGAATGGAACAGAACTAAAGGCAATAGCTAAAGTCATTTATGTTCCCATCCAACATTTCACTCCTGAGGAATTGGAATGGGCCAATACAGAAACTGGAGCTCCACGACTTTATGAAGAAACAGCCTTTCTGGAAAGAAGAAGACGGTTAAAAATCAGGTCTCTTGAGAGAATGAGAAGAACAGAAGCAGTTCCTCCTGCAATTGGGGATCAACCATGGAGAATCCCATTGGAGGTGCAGGTGTTTCAAATTAACGAAGACCTGGCCATTGTAGGCCTTCCCGGAGAGTTGTTTGTAGATTTAGGTTTGGCTATCAAAGAGAATTCCCCTTATGAAAATACAATAGTGGTTGAATTGACCCATAGCCATATTGCTTATGTCCCCACAAAGGAGGCATTTACCCGTGGGGGATATGAAACCATTAATTCAAGACTGGCCCCGGGTGGGGGAGAATTGCTGGCAGAAACTGCTATTGAACTATTGAAAGAAATGAACGTGAAACCATAGAAAGTCGAATCTGAAGTTATCTACCCGGCGACTGAGCGGAGTCGAAACCATAGAGTAAAACATTTTAATACCTAGACCCTCTGCTCCGCCCAAGATCCGGTGACCTTTCATATCGCTAGTTTTCTATAATTAAATTCACTGCAATTCCTTCAACCGGATCAAAAACATTTGACGAGTGCCATTCTTGTCAATTCCGGGTACTAAGATGGCATCATTGCTTCGGTTCCAACGCGGGGCAGGGTCTATACGGATGTCACCACTGTAAAGTCCTTTATCGATTCCTTCACTTCGGGCAAAGGCACCATCACTTCTTCGGTATACAGCATAGTAGTTTTTATTGTTATCACTGTATCCATTGACGAATAGATCACCATTTGGTGAAAGGGAAATGTCTCCCTCCGGTTTGGGAAACATTTCCGGAGTTCCCAAGCTTCCAATGATTTCCTTGCTGTCAACATTGTAACGAATTTGCTCGTCTGGACCTTTACCATCATTGTATTTGATGCCGATCAATACATTACCTAAATCCCACTCCGGATGACCACCTATATGGGTTTCATGCAGTTGAAGACCGGTACCATCTGCATGAATGGAGGCAGGTACATTGATTCTTTCCTTGCCTTGACCATTCCATCCAGCCCTAATAAAAAAATAAATGCGATTGGCATCACGATTCCAGAGAGTGTGATTGATAAATAAGCCACTGTGGTCAAGTTTAGGATTGGTTTCTTTTAGTTTTTCCTCCATTTGATAGTAGGAAACCAACAGTTTCTTATTTCCGGTTTGTACATCCACGAGAAATATCCCATCATTCTCAGGAGCCAATTGGTCCTTGGACCAGTCCAGTGCCCCGGGATATCCGGTAACGAGTCTAAGTCTTGCCAAGCGGCCATAATTCAGGCCGAGCCAAGCTGAACCATCAGCTGCGACACCACCATTTCCGATTGGGCTGTCTTCATAACGGTATTCCTTAACTCGTTTTCCTTGATTGATATCATACAGTACTGTAAATACTTTTCCTGTAGTAAGGTCGCGGTCATTAAAGAAAAACTGGTTTTCGGGTGCTAAAGGGTTCCAATAAAACATAGTGCCCTGCTGAGGATTCCATGCGTGAGATTTGTCCAGCCGGATTAGCTTGTTTTTATTCTGGGTGTCGATAAGAATTACAGTAGCCGACTCTTCAGGAAGAGGCATACGGTCTATGGTTTCAATTTCTAGCCCTAATATATATCTTCCTGATTCATTCCAAGGGATGGTTTGACATTGGCCTATATAACCAAAAAAATGATGCTTTTTGCCTTTAGTTAGCTGTTCAATGCTCAACTCAAAAGGGTCTGATTGAGCCGGGCTAGGTAAATAGGACGCCAAGTAAAAGGCAATAAAAAAAGAATACAAAAGGCCTTTTTCTGAAAAAAAGGATCCTTCTATATTCTTTAGGATATTGATTAAATAATTCATGAAATGAATGGAGAGTTGTTTTGGGTAAACAGTTTATTGTCTTTTAAATATAAACAATAATTGTTAACCTTTTAACCTACAAACCTTTCAAATCTTCGTATTATTTATTACTTGGCATTGGCCAACATGGTATTGAATATTTCCAGTTGTTCTTTCATGGCAGCTACCCTATCTGCAGGGGATGTGCGTGCTTCCAATAGAATCCAACCTTTATAATTGATGTCTGAAAACAACTTCATCAACTCTTGGTAAGGGTAATTCCCCTCATTTAACTCACGGATATGAACCGTGTCACCAAACCATTTTTTAACTGAGTTGAAGTTGGCTTCCAATCCCGGGGCCATTAAATCTTGGTCGTTAGAATTCCAGCAAACCTTCACACTTTTTTCAGTTACCTGATCAAATATAGCTTTCATATTGGGCAGTTGCTGGGTTAATTTCCCATGAACTTCCACCCGAACCAATTGTCCCAGGTCACTGGCTGTTTTTCCTACTTCGTTAAGGGATTGGGCTATTTGCGCAATGGTTTTCTCTTTGGAAACCTCTGCAGGCAATCCGTTGGGCTTTACCTTGATTCCGCTGGCACCAATGTCTTTACATAGTTGAAGATAATTTTTTGTCCCTTCGATGTTTTCTCTGACTTGAGCTTGGTCAGTATAGTGATAAGCATAGTTTGAACCATAGCCTAAACATTTTACAGGACTGTCTTTAAAGCGCTTTTTTACTTCCTTTCTTTCTTGAGCAGAAAGGCTTGTTTCTACGCCATGTGCATGTTCGGTACGTAATTCCACACCTAATAACCCGGCTTCTTCACAATTAGCCAGTAGGGTAGGGAGATCCCAGTCTTTTCCCCATTGATAGGTTACCAGGCCAAGATTCGTTTTGGGTTTTTTGGCAAATACTGCAGCAGGTTCTAAAAAGGAGAGTCCTATACCTGCAGCAAGGCTTTTTTGAATAAAGCAACGCCTTGATTGATTATTTTCCATTGGGATTATTCAATTTTTAATGGTTTTTTGAATTACTTTTTAGCGTATTCATCTGCCAAAGCATTGATTTCACTTTCGCTAAGGTGGCCTGAAGTAACTATCAAACGGTATTTGAAAGTAGCTTTTTCTCCTTTTTTTAGGGAGTAGTTCAATTCATCCTTGCCATCAGAAAGTGCTTTTTGACCAAGGGTATTGGCTGAAAACAAACCATAGTCTCTGGCATGCCAGTAGGTAGGATAACCGGGGTTTTTTGGGTGATCGATGATGATAAGTGAAACATCTTCACCTTTAACTTCACTGGATAATTCCATCCACCTTGCTCGGGTTCCCCAAACATCCCCTCCTGTAATTCCTTCAGAACTTTTATAGTCGCCTTTCACGTAAGTATTGTCCATTTTGTCTACTTTGGTTGCAACTCCATGGGAATCCATTAAGGTAGTAGGTTTTTCTGAAGGTAATTCAAGCTCTCGGGCAACCCTTATGGCAAACATACCTTCTTTATTATCTGTAAATTTAACCTCATCTACCAGCGCTTTTAATGTGGTGGTTCGGTCAATGATTCGAATATCTTTACCTGCAGTGAAGGTGAAAGTGGTTTTTTCTTCCAATAAAGAAGTGTTGTCCGGAGCGTTCCAAAGTGAGTTGGTTACCAAGGTGGCTTTACCATTTCCACCTTTTGCTTTTTTAATAGACTGGTGGGCAATTGCACCATAGCCATCTTTTATTGAAGCAGGAATTGCTTCTGAATTGTTCCAGAAATCAAGTCCGTTCACATCTCCGTAATTCAACCAGATACCTACGTGATGAGGATGATCGGTTCTGTCCCCTTCTTTATTAATCATAGGATAACTTCTGGTTAGCATATTTCCGTCCGGAGAAATTACCGGCCAAAGAACGGGTTTCATCACATTGTCCGGGTAGATATATGAGGTGAAAAGCTTACCGTCCACCATTACATCTACTTTCTTCTCTGATTCGTTTACTTCAATTTCAATGGGTTCTTTGTCTTGTTGACCGAAGCTAAGAAAATTGCTACTCATCGCCATTATTGTTACTAATGCTATGTATTTCATTTGATAACTTTGTTTATATCTGAAATATTATTTTTATTCCCTTTACAAGAAAAACCTGTCAGGATAATTTTTCCTGGCAGGTTTTTCAAAAAAGGCAATCAATATTTTAATTTATGATTGTTTAAACCTTGTCTGGAACTTCAAAACCTGGTCTGTAATTACGTGTAAGCATGGCATCTGCTTCCGGATCATTGACAAAAGTCTCAGATTTTGGATTGAACGTCAATACACGATCCAATTGGTAAGCTATGTTTCCTAAGTGAGCCAACCCTGAAGACAGGTGAGCTGTTTCTACAGGGCCGTTTAGGATGGAAGCATCATGCTTACGAACTGCCTCAATAAAATTAGCAAAGTGACCGTCAGTTCCACCGGCTCCACGATCCATTTCTGAACCTGATTTTCCACCATCGCTACCTGATTTTCCAGGTGTTCTGTCTTTTCCAAGGAATGTTTGGTATTTATCGTATCCATCAACTACCAAATAACCTTTGTCACCATAGAAAATATTACCTACAGTAGCTCCATCTTCAGCATTGGTACACCATGGTCTTACTTCAAACTGAATGATTTTGTTCTCATCAGGATATTTGTACACAGATGTCAATACTTCCGGTACTGTTTTGGCATCATCCCATAGGAATTTCCCACCCATGGAAGTGATTTTAGTAGGTAGTCCTACATCCAATCCCCACATACACAGATCCGTTTCGTGGATTCCTTGGTTACCAACATCTCCATTGCCATAATCAAAATTCCAGTGCCAGTTGTAGTGCACAAGGTTTTCTGTAAATGGAGTTTTTGGAGCCGGTCCTGTCCATAAATCATAATCCAATCCTTCTGGTACAGGAGAAAATCCTTTGTCACCAATGCTCGGTCTCCATCTAAAAACTAGACCCCTGGCCATGTAAACATTGCCAATATAGCCATCACGGATCAGTTGAATGGCTTCCTGAACAGCAGGAGAACTTCGAAGTTGCACACCATGTTGTACGATACGATCGTATTTATGGGCTGCTTCTACCATTTTTCTACCTTCCCAAATATTATGAGACCCGGGTTTCTCCACATATACATCTTTCCCTGCTTGACAAGCCCAGATAGTAGTCAGTGCATGCCAGTGATTTGGGGAGGCAATACTGATAACATCAATGTCTTTGTCATCCATTACCCTGCGCAGATCCTGTTCAAGAACTACATCTGCATTGTATTTTTCTTTAAAGCTTTTTTGACGTTCCTTAAGAATATTCATGTCAGGATCACAAAACGTCTTGATTTGAACATTTTTTTGTGACATAAAGCCTTGGATGTGGCTTTTACCTCGACCATTTAAACCTAAAACTGCTGCATTGATTCTATCATTGGCTCCAAATACACTGGATGGTACAATGGTAGGTGCTATAAGAGCAGCTGAACCGGCTACGGCTGATTTCTTAATAAAGGATCTTCTTGATGATTCCTTATTCATATTAATTTTTGGTTAATTATTGAAGTTATAACTATATCGACCCTTTAAATTAATAAATTCCCCTGATGAAATGATGACATCAGGGGAATTAATTGATTAAAGGTAACTTTTATTCACCAATGGCTCTCATAGGGTCCTCATTGGGAGCTCCTGCAGGCTGCACCACATGAACCAATGGTTCAATATTGTCTTCTGCACCATTGTAACCGGTAGTTTGGTTTAAGGTTGCATCAACGTTACCTACAAGGTATGGCTGATAAACAGGCCAGTACACATGCATAGGATCCATGGTGTATTTCGTTGTGTTATAAGTAGCCCACGGCACTTCGTCTCTGAAGAAAGTATTTTTTTCCATCATTCTGTCATAGTAGAAACTATCTGCTGAAATGGATTTTTCTATATCCGAACCTGAGATAGAGTAGGTCTTGCCATTGTAGGCCATTTTGCCACTTTTAGCAAAAATTACTGAAATACGAACCAACTCATCATGTCGGTATTCTTCACCAAATAATTCCCTGTTTCTTTCATCTAATACTGCACCAATTCCGTCTGTCTGAACATCAGCAACCGTATACATGTCGATTGCATTGGCTCTTTGGCGAATGGTGTTGATGTCTTCAGTTGCTCCGGCAAAATCGTCTTGCCATAAACGTGCTTCAGCCCTTACCAAATAAGCTTCAGCGATTCTCATGATGTACATGTCCATTTTACCTCCATCTTGACGATCAGGTCTATCTTGTTGGTTTACAGAGTAAAACTTATATCTTGGGTAACCATACCAACACCTGATGGTATCTTGGCAAGTTAGGTTCCCATTGTCATCATAAAGTCGAAGTGGTTCTAGGTAATATTCGCTTCCATCTTCTAATAGAGAAGGGTTGTCGTACAAAACGTCCTCCATTTCAAACCAGTTGAGGTCCTTGTGACGGTAATCTTGTTCGTCAATTTTGCCTTTGAAATTCCAGATATCATATTGTGAATAATTGGTAGGTCTGGCAAATCCTTGACCTCTTCCCCATTTTTTCATCATACGACCTCTTTCATCACTGGTAGATTGCTGCACATCAGTTCCTGTTCTGGTGGTACCGGGTTCCCAAACTCCAAGATTTGTACTCACAAAGTTTGGACCCCAGGCCCTGATTCTTGCCGACCTTCCTTGTGTACCCAATACAAAAGGCTCATTGACAACCAACCAAATCCCTTCAGGATTACTGGTTTTTTGTGCCCCCTTGTCCATGTGTAAATAATTGACAGCATCTGCAGGAGCATAGCCACTTCTACCTGGTAAAGGATTTCCTGTATTTGGGTTGACTGTATTGGCCACTTCTACTTCCGAAACATCAGATGGAATCATGTCGTCTGTGAAAAGTTGTGATTCACCGCCATTGATAACATCATCCATTAATTGTTCTGCATCGGCAAAACGTAAGTTGAGCATATAGTATTTAGCCAAAAGGATACGTACTGCATCTTTAGGCGCTTGTCCCACAGGTAATTGGCTTTTTGGTTTCACATGCTGTACTGCATATTCCAAATCCACAATCATTTGGTCCCATATCCCCTGCATATTAAAGGCTTTAAAATCTCTTCTTGCTTCGGATACTACATTTAATGGAAAAGCAACATTTCCAAAATCCATGGTCAATTGCATATAAAAGAATGCCCTAAGGAAATAGGCTGAACCTAATAAATGATTTCTTTCAGCGTTATTTGCTCCATCTTCCCACTCAGGAATATCTATATAATCGATAACCGTATTGGCTTTCTTGATATGGTCATAGTTGTCTGCATAAAATGACCTTGCTCTACCGGCATCATTGTTTCTACTGTTGGTAGGAGTAGCGTATACACGTAAATCTACAAATGCATCCGGCTTATCTGTGGCAGATACCACTGAGGCATCACTCATATTGCTGTTGAACATTAGTTCCCTTGTGTCTCCATTCCATTGTGTAAAAACCCCACGATAAGCAGCGTCCAATGCTGTTTGTAAACCTGAAGCGTCAACAAATGTGTTTTCAGGACTTAGGAATGATAGAGGTTTTTCATCCAAGAAGTCTTCGTTACATGAGAACGAAAATATCAAGAATACAGGAAGAATTATTCCTTTTAATATATTTATCTTTTTCATTTCTTTCTTTTTTAAAATTGTGTTTCTAAAACTATAAGTGTACTTAGTTTTAGAAAGTTACATCCAAACTAAATGAATAAGTTCTTGGCATTTCTCTGGCAGATTCAGGATCACCTAACTCCTTAATCCAAGGCGTGAAAACTGCTACGTTTTCAATGTTAACTGCTAGTCTTACCCTATTAGCTTTCACTTTTTCCAAAATATTTTGAGGCAGGCTATAGCCCACGGAAATATTTTGAAGCCTTACATAGGATTTACTCAACCAAGCACTACCACCACCTAAATTTATGGAATTGATTCGGGCAAAGTCATTTTGTCCGTTAAGTGGAGTCCAATAAGGGATGTCATACCAGTTGTGGTTTTTGATGTATTGTTGGGAATTGTTAAAAGGTTCAGAGGTTCCTCCTTTATATCCTAGTCTGGCAAGGAATATTACACCTAAATCAAAACCCTTGTACTCCATGTCATTTCTTAGGGTGATGTACCAGGGGTTGTTGGTTAGGCCAAGGAATACCTTGTCATCAATATCGATGTCACCATCACCATCCTGATCAACAAACCTGAAGTCTCCGGGGAAAAGGCCATACTGAGCTGCCTCTGCTTCTTCTCCCAATTGGTATACGCCATCCAATTCCCAATCCCAAATGATATCTTTATTTTCCCCGATAAACCATCCGTTTTGCAAATCGTCGGCTTCTTTCATTACCGTATTTCCTTCACTATCGGTAGTCTCCGTTGGTGCATTTCCTAAAGTTGTGATTTTATTCACTCGATAGGTAACGTTAAATGCAGTAGTCCAAACAAAATTGGCAGTGGATACATTGATGGAATTTAATCCCAAATCAAAGCCTCTGTTTTGTAAATTCCCTACATTTGTTTTAACTGAACCAAAGCCGGTCAATTCTGGTAATTTTTGATCCAATAACAAATCTCTTGTTTCTGATTGATACGCATCAAATGAACCGCTTAATCTATCATTGAAAAGACCAAAATCTATACCTACGTTAAAAGAACCGGTTCTCTCCCAAGAAAGCATAGGGTTAGCTATTCGAGTGATTTCTGTATATGGGGTAGGAATATATCCACCATCATAATTCAAAAACACTCCATTACTTAATCTTGCATAAGCATTGTAATCTTCCAATCCACTACTGTTGCCATTCACACCATAACTTAACCTTAATTTCAAGTAGTTAAGTGTTCTGCTCTGCATAAAATCTTCATTACTGATGGTCCATGCGGCAGATACTGAAGGGAAATTACCATAGATATTTTGCAAACCAAATCTAGAGTAACCGTCCCTTCTGATGGATGCAGAGAAGTTGTATTTGTCACTATAGGCATAATTAACCCTACCCATTAAACCAGTTCTGGAATTTGTTTCGTCATATGAAGACATGGTTGGATTAAGACCAAGTTGTACTGCGTGATATCCAAGTGCAGATGTAGGTGAGAAATTATTTGTCATTGCTCTTGTTTCCCATCTTTGGTTCCTTTCTGCATTATACAAGCCTGTAAAGTTGATCCTGTGTTCCCCAAAAGACTTGTTCCAGTTTAAGGTGGTGTTGGACTGCCAAGAGAAGTAATCATTGTACCTTCTTTCTGCTTTATCTACAGCTTCTTGAGGGTTTCCTTTTTCATCCAAATCAAATCTTTTATAAACATCAAATCGAGGAGTGTAATCTGTTCTTAAAGTAAAGTTTCCCGGTAAGTTAACTGAAGCATACAAAGTAGGATTGATCATAAACCTAGAATAACTTCTTGTATTCCAAGAGGGGGTTTGATAAGGATTACTAATGTTAGACCCAGCTGCCTGATCATTCAAGTTTTCTCTTGTTCTAGGCAGGCCATTTTTCCAAGGCTGATCATATGGTGAGTATACCCTGTAACTACCACTTTCTACTGGTTCTTGTCCTTCATTTTGGTAAGTAAAAGAAGCGTTTGCTCCAATGGTGAAAAACTCTGCCAAGTTGACATCCAAATTCAATCGGGAAGTGATAGTTTCAAATGATTCACCTATTTGAACGGACTCTCTGTTGCTATACCCCAAAGAGTAAAAATAAGACACCCTTTCATTTCTTCCGGAAACACTTACATCATAATCTTGTCTGACGCCTGTGTGAAACAAGAAGTCTTGCCAATCGTAAGAAACACCATTCTGGTAATTCTCAATTTCATTTTCCCAAAAACCAAAATTATTTACCCTAGCAAGATTGATTGCATTTGGGTCTGTCTCACCGGGGATACCATTAGCTGCCAACCAATCATCTTGGTATTGGGCATCAATGCTGTAATAATCCCTAAACCTGGTCCAAGGCTCGGTAATGGTATTGGTAATCGACTCATTCATATCTGTCAACCAATTCAATACGTCATCTCCTCCTTTGTGAGTTTGCTGTCTTCTTGCTCCGGTTACCAGTCCAATTCTAGAACTAAAAGAAATTTGTGGTTTGCCATATTCACCTCTTTTGGTAGTGAAAATAACAACGCCATTGGTTGCTTGGGAACCATATACGGCGGCCGCACTTGCATCTTTCAAAACATCCACACTTTCAATGGTGTTTGGATTGATCTCTGCAAGGTCACCACGGAAAATTACTCCATCTAATACAATAAGTGGTTGGTTAGCCGCTCTTTCTTCTTCCTTGTCACCATCTCCATCCAAATCGGCTTTAATTGAAGCGTCTCCTCGCACATTGAAACTAGGAATATTTTTTGCACTAGTAGAGTAACCCACACTCAAACCCGGTACTGTTGTTCTTAAGATTTCAGAAACTGAGGTAGGTTTGTATTTCATTACCTCTTCGGCCTGCACATTGATTACAGCTCCGGTAAGGTCTTTCTTCTTTTGCGTACCATAACCAATAACAACCACTTCATCCAAAGCTTGGGTACTCATGGTAAGGGTTACATCTATGGTAGATTGATTGCCAACTTCTACAGTTTGGCTTTCAAAACCAATAAATGAAATAACAATAGATGAATTGTCCGGTACGGTGAGGGTGTATTTACCGTCTAGATCGGTTGCGGTGCCTATGGAGGTTCCCGGAACAGAGACAGTGGCACCAGGAATCGGCTGGCCATTGTTGTCTAATACGGTACCTGATATCGTAACATCAAACAAGTCTGCTATTTTCGTTTTGCCTACTTTGGAAATAGAGGCAGTCGATAATGCGTTTTGTTCGATGTTTTTTAAGTTGTTGTCCAAACTTGTTTGCTGAGCCATTAAGCTCCCTGAAAACAAGCAGAACGATAAAGTCGCTAATGATGATATCGGTTTCACCACTAGTCGCGTGAGTAGTTTTCTTTTCATAATGGATTATTGTTAATTGTTTTAGATTCAAATGGGAATCCTTACTTATAATTGGGTTTTGGGCAATTTTATTTATTTCATTGGCAAATAGTTTGGTGATGAACGGTTAAATATTTATTTGAAAGAACGGTTGAATGTTTTGTTTAGAGTAATTATTGATATAAAAAACAAATATTATATTGTATATAATGCATTTAATATTGAAAAAGACAGGTTTAACGTTTATTTTTACCTTTTTATTGTCTTTTTCATTATTGCATATTAAAAATTTTTTTCTCTTAAAAAAAATATTACTTAAAATTTATCTCAATGCCTTTAAAACCGCGTTTTTTAGAGTTGGATGGATAAAAATAAACTATGCCTGATTCAAATTATTGTCATTTAATTAATATTCATTAAGAATGAGGGAAGTAATGTTTTCGATATCATTTTATCTTATTTTAATGGTCATATTTAAAGGTAGGTCTAAAGATAGGATGCTGTTTTTCTACGCGTCGAAAATTACCTGTTTGTGTAAACCAAATTGGGTAATAGATCTATTATTACATGATGAAGTTATTTCAAATTAGTGGATTTCGTTGTAGTTCTCACCTTCAACTTAGGGAGGTTAAAACTCAAAGATTTGAAAAACTTTTCTCCGGTTTTAACCAAATCATTTAGGGCGCTTTCTTATAAGTGACTGTAGTATGGGTTGGTTAATTGTTTGTAGTTTTTTGTTTAGTTATTAGATTTATACATTCGAAGAAATATCACTCCTATTATAAATTTAGGAGGGGATTTGATTATTTTTCACCAAAACCGAACACCAATTGTAGGATAGAAGGTGTTCAAATTGTTCGTCCCCACTAATCCTACTTGTATGGAAATGACCTGGCTGACTTGCCTTCTGTAGAAAGCTTTGATGGTGGTTTGGTCAAAAAGCTGGCTTTTCTCTTCATTCAATAGATAGCCAACCCCTATCATGTTTTTATTATTGGATTTAGGGTTGAATAGTTCCCAACTGAATTCGGCATTCAAAAACCAATTGTGATTGACCGATACTTTGTTTTCAATCTTTTCCGGAAAAAAAACGGAATTGGTAATCGAAGCTCCAATATCGAATTTTCTCCAGGATATTTTACTCCTAAACCCAATTTCGGGGGTAAAATAGCCTCCCGTATAATCTAGCCCTACAGGAAAGGTTAACTCTAGTCGGTCTGCATAAGGGACATAATTTTTTTCAATGTTGAGAAGCACCCTGTCCAGACTGGTCTGAGGGAATGCTTCAGCCAACCTGTAAGTAATGGTTTTAAATTCCGGGAAATCAGTTGCCTTCTTTAGAATGGGTTTGAATTTTAATGTCAAATCCTCCGGATTGTGCTCCTCGGCATTGAATAATATCAAGAGTTTACCTTGGTTTGGTAATTCAAAAGCCAAAGAATCAGTAATCGGCCAATCTTCGTCCATCCAGTTTTGGGTGTTTTTAGGCAATTGGTTTTCTACTTCCTGAGCAAGGATTTCAAATTGGATTGCGCATAGCAATGCCATTAAAGACAATTGAATTGATCTTTTCATAACGAGAGAATTTAGAATATTAGTTTTTTGATTTATTGAACTTAACTTGAATTGTTGCCGTCGGGTAATTGACGTTTTCTACTTGTATTTTTTCTTTTCTTCCAAAAGGAGAACCGCTTGATTTTGGTTTTTCTGCTTCCCAAGTGATTTTCACTTCATGGTAAGTTTTTATATTGTCTGCCATAGGCCGGTAGATACTTGCTTTGGCAATGGTGTGTTCTTTTTTTATTTGGAATGGGCTCAATACAATTGGTTCGGCCTCTATGGGTACTATTTTCTCACGTTTCAAAGTGGAAGAAATGGCTACCTTTGAAGGAGGAAGTTCATTCGTTGTTATTTTTTCACTGGTCTTGGACGGCGGATTCATAGATTTCCTTGCAGCTGAATTTTCGGGAGCAGTGGACGCTGTTTTTTCTGTAAGCAAAGGTGTTTTTTCATCCACCTTAGCGGGGAAGAAATAAGCAATGCCTGAAAAAAGCATGAACATGGCAATGACCGCAGCGCCTAAATAATACCAGATTACCGGCCTTTTCGGTTCCTCAAGCCTTTTTTCAATCTGTCCCCAGATCTCAGCATTAGGCTCCCTGAAGGGAAGTTTTCGACTATTTTCTTCCAGCTGTTTGTCGAAGGTTTTCCTTTCTAAAATCTTATTCCAAAGCTCTGGGTTGGGGTTATGTGTCTTCATGCCTTTAGGAGCTTAGTGATTCGACTTTTTAACAAGGATTTAGCATAGTGCAACTGAGATTTTGAAGTGCTCTCTGTGATATTAAGTAGTTTTGCCGCTTCCTTATGCGAATAGCCTTCCACTGTCGTGAGTAGAAAAACAGCCTTGGCCCCAGAAGGAAGACTTAGTATGGCTTGATCCAATATTTCTGCATCAAACCAGGAATCGAATGCTTCGGTGGTCTCCATTTCCTGATTTTCTACCGGTTCAAAATAGATTTTCTTTTTGCTATGGTGTATTGCCTTGCGTACGGCTATGGTCTTCATCCATGAGATTAAGGCCTCAGGATTTTTAAGTTTCCTAATGTTTTGAAAAACTTCTACATATACCTCTTGTAAGATGTCATGAGCCTCTTCCTCATCACCGATTATTCTAAAGCAAGTTGAGTACAACATGCCTTTGGTCATTTCAAATAACTGAAATTGAGCATTTCGATCATTTTGGTTGATCTTTTTTATCAGTGTCGCATCTGGCTTAGGTATACTCATTTTTCGTCCGTATGTATAAAAGAGTCCAAAACCCGGCAAAAGGTTGGAAGACGACTAAAAAAAAACTTTTGTAAAATGTGAATTCAGGCTTTTACTCAAGTTAACCATTTTACTTGGTTCACCAATGGAGTTATTCATAGTCTAGAAAATAATTGGATTAAAGGTGGACGTTAAATTGCTGATTTTAAGTGTAGTCTGACATTTAATGATATTCATTTTTATATAGCCTTATTTTTCAAGCTCAATCATTAGAAATACTCCATTCATCATTTTTATACTTTGAAAAGTTATCTTTTATAATTTTTGACAGGTTAAATTTTATTTAATCTTCAATTAAGTAAAATTCTATAGAATTGTTTGTTACTTGAATTAAATTTAATAGATTTAAGGTAACGTAACCGAAAAGATGAATAATGTTCTAATTATATAATTAGACATATTTAATTCCAGTTTTGTAATTTTTATTATAATTATTATTTGGGTTACAAAAACAAATAAATCTTTATATAAGTATAATTAACCACTTAAATCAATCAGTTTTGGAAAAAAAATACAATGGAAAAATGGGGAAGGAAAAATTCCTTTTCGTCCTAAGCAAGATCAACCGCCTTTTTTATTTAGGGGTTTTTACAATGATCTTATTTCTGGGTTCAGGGCTTGGCTCAATGACCCTTGCACAACAACGAAGCGTCTCTGGTACAGTCACTGATGTGGAGAGCGGTGAAACACTTCCTGGTGTTAATATCCTAATCAAGAATACAAATATTGGAACAGTCACTGATATTGACGGTGCCTTTAACTTAAATGTTTCTGATGAAGGTGCTGTTTTAGTATTCTCTTTCGTAGGCTTTGAAAGCCAAGAGGTAGCGGTAAACAATCGGCGGACCTTTGCTATCAACCTTGTTCCAGAGCAATCAGACCTGGATGAAGTTGTGGTAATTGGTTATGGAACAAGGAAGAAAACTTCTGTTACCTCATCTATTTCTAAATTAGAAAACCAAAACCTAGACCAATTGCCGGTTGGCAGGCTTGAAAATGTCCTTGCAGGAAGAATGGCAGGGGTTAATATTTCTAATACCCGTAACCGGCCGGGTGACGCGCCTGATATTAGGGTTCGTGGACTTGGTTCTATAAGTGCGGGAAATGACCCTTTGGTTGTCATCGATGGCTTTCCTGGAGGAAGCTTAGGTCAATTGAACATGAATGATGTGGAATCCATTGAGGTGTTAAAAGATGCTTCTTCGACCGCTATTTATGGTTCAAGAGGTGCAGGTGGAGTGATATTGGTTACAACAAAAAGAGGGTCGACCCAAAAACCTGAGTTAAAAATCAACTCTTATTTTGGAATCTCCAATGCCCTTGTTCATGACGATTGGTTGACAGGAGAAGAATGGCATAGCTATTTGGCTAAATACCAGAACAGGGAATTTGCATGGGCTGGGGGAGATACTTCCATTCCTATTTGGGGAGATCCAAGAAGACCTTTGACCTACCAAGTCAATCCACTTACCAAAGAACTTCCTCAAACCATTTGGCAGGATGAAGTGCTTCAGACTGCTACCATCCAAAACCACAATATTTCCCTTTCTGGTGGTACTGAAAACACCAAATATTATTTGTCAGGTACTTATATGGATGAGGAAGGGGTATTGAAAACTTCCGGCTATAAAAAGTATAGTTTTCGTGCGAATGTTGATGTGAAAATCAATGAGATGATAAGCATGGGTATGGAATTGAGCCCTTCCTATTCCAAAACGAGGTATGCAGGATCCAATATGGTTTCCTTAGTAAAATATCCACCCTTTGTCAGCCCTGATTACATTGACGGGAAATACCCTCGTACTTATGATTACATTCCAACCGGACACTCTGGACAGGCTAGTCCCTATGTTTACCTTTATGGAACGGAGAATTATTCCAACGTTTTTACAAATATCGGGAGGGCTTTTATCAATTTGAACCTTATGGATGGACTAAGCTTCAAAACCTCTGTAGGAACAAATATCGCTTTCACTAACAATGATTATTGGAGTGGTGGGATAGGAGATACTCGAGTAAATACCAATGGGAATGTCTCGGATGCAAGAAGTATAAATCTAGTCAATGAGAATGTGCTGAATTATACCAAAACCTTTAATGATGTTCACAATGTAGGTGGTTTGCTTGGTGCTTCTTACCAAAATTCAACCTCCAGATCCCTAGCGATGTATGCCGTTTCCAATTCTTTTAACAACGATAAGGTAAAAACCCTCAACAATGCCATTATCAATCCTGCCAATACTACACAGTCTAAATCTGAATGGGGCTTGGTTTCTTATTTTGCTAGGGTAAATTACGCTTACAAGGACAAATACCTCTTGGAAGGTTCTTTCAGGCGAGATGGTAGTTCCAGATTTGGCCCTGAAAATAAATGGGGAAATTTCCCTTCCCTTTCAGCTGCATGGAGACTTTCTGAAGAAGAGTTTATAAAAAATATACCAAATATTTCAGAGTTTAAATTAAGAGCCAGTTATGGTGTTACAGGGAATTTTAATATTGGGAATTTCCAGTATCTAGGTTCTGTTGGATCTGTAAGTTATTCTCCTAATAATATGTTGGTAAATGGGATTGTTCAGAATTCCATGGCAAACCCTAGGCTTTCATGGGAAAAAACCAAAGGCTATGATTTTGGTTTTGAAATAAGCTTTCTTCAAAACAGGTTTAACCTGAATGTGGATTATTATGACAACCTAACCACGGGAATGTTGTACAATGTTAATACTCCTGCCATTACTGGGTTTAGTAGTATTATAAACAATGTTGGTGAAGTAAGAAACAGTGGGCTGGATGTGGAGATCGATACCAGGAATCTGGTAGGTGAGTTCAAATGGAATTCTTCATTTAACCTTTCCATGAATAAAAATGAAGTGACCGACTTGGGAGAAGTGGATGAGCGAATCAATACTTATTGGTCAATGGACTTTCTATTGAGAGAAGGAGAACCAATGTTTTCTTATTATGGCTACAAGTCTATAGGTGTTTTTCAGAATGAGGAACAGATTTCTCAAACCCCAAGCCTAGCCGGAACCAAACCCGGTAACCCAATATTTCAGGACACGAACAATGATGGTGAAATTGATCCTGAAGACAAGATGGTCTTAGGAAGTTTTCAACCTAAAATGCAATTGGGCTTTTCCAATGAATTTTACTGGAAACAATTTGACCTAAGTATTTTCATGCAAGCTTCATTAGGAGCTAAAATGTTCAATGCAGAAAACCAATATTACGAGGGCAACACTTTGGGCGCCATGAGAAGATCTTTGGTAGAAAACCAGTGGTGGTCTGAAGAAGAGCCTGGTGATGGTACTAATCCAGCAGCAGCTCTAAGTCAGTTGTTTGGCTACAATACCAACAATGACTTTTACTTAGAGGATGCTTCCTACTTTAATGTGAGAAGCATAAACTTAGGTTATACTTTTCCGGATTTCTCAGAAGGAAAAGGAATTAAAAGTTTAAGATTCTATGGGTCTGTTAATAACGCATTGGTTATTAAGAACAAAGGGAATCATGCCTACAATCCCGAAGGGACGACAAGAGGAGAAGTTTCAGGCATTAGTAGTACCCCTGGGGTAAACCTCGGTTCAGAACCCTTGAATAGAACATTTGTCTTGGGACTTAACATTGGCTTTTGATTGGTATAGGCACGAAAAAACAGAAAAATGAAAACTTACAAATTAAATATACTAAGCACATTTGCGATTTTGCTAAGCTTTACTTCCTGTCATGATGATCTGCTCAATCCGATTCCAGAATCATTATTGACCAATGTCAATGCTTTTGAAAATTCGACTGACCTGGATCTGGCAGTTTTGGGGATTTACAATCGATTGCAATCAAGGTTTCCAACGGATTATGAATTGATGGAAATTCCTTCAGACAATATGTATGGTTATTATTTTGCGACCGCTCCAGGGATGGCAGAAATAGGATTGCTGGATGTTAGCCCTGAAAATCCCAGACTAAATGTCTTTTGGAAGGATACTTACAATGGTATTTTTAGAGCCAATACTGTTCTGGAAAATATTGAAGTGCCCACAGATTATAGCACTGAATTAAAAGACAAACACATAGGTGAAGCGAAATTTTTGAGAGCTTACTTCTATTTTGATCTGGTAAGGATTTTTGGAGGTGTGCCAGCAGTGACAAGTATCATCGAGGTGGAGGAATCCAGACAGGTTCCAAGAGCCACTGAAACAGAAATTTATGCATTAATTTCCAGTGACCTGAATGATGCCATTGCCAAGCTTCCTACTACCTCCGAACAAGGAAGGGTGTCCAAAGCAGCAGCTATAGCACTTATGGCTAAGGTGAAAGTTTATGAAGAAAAATGGAGCGATGCCAAAACCTTATTGGAAAGGCTGTTCGCAGATTACGATTATGAATTATTGCCTGATTTTAAGGACCTATTTCGCATAGAAACTGAGGTAAACGCTGAATCCATTTTTTCCTTACCCTATTTGGAAGGTACCAATGGACATACCCTAACTTATGCCTTGGCACCTACTGCAGGCGTTTACGGCGTTATCAATAACGGTAGCAGGGTTGGAAGACCAACATGGGATTTGCATAAAGCTTATGATCCTGGGGATTCTAGGTTTAGTGTGACCATCACAGAATGGCAACGAACTTTCTCTTCTGCACCTGATGATGAACCTTTTTGGTTTCCTTACTTCAATAAATTCATCATTCCAATCGACAATATCAGTAGTTCAGGACTGGATTTGCCTGTTTTGAGATTGGCCGATATGGTATTGCTTTATTCCGAAGCACTGTACCAATTAGGTGATCAGGAAACTGCACTTGCACAGTTGAATAGCATCAGAGAAAGAGCTTTTGGGGATTCAGACCATAATTATACCTTGGTAGACATTGCCACTCCGGAATTGTTCATGGACAAACTGTTATTGGAAAGAAGACTTGAATTGGCCGTCGAAAACAACAGGTGGTTTGACCTGGTACGTACTGGTAGATTTACCACAGCTTTGACTCAACTTGAAAGTGAGTACAATCCTTCAACTGAACAGGCGGTGATTCAAAATCTGAATGCACAAGCATACATGAAATATTTCCCAATACCCTATGAGCAAATTCAATTGGCAGCTCCAGGGGTAATGGAACAAAATGAAGGTTATTGATTAGATCGATTAAACATAGATTTAGCTAAAGGACATTCCTTTGCTTAATTCCATCGAGATTTTGTCAGTATTGTTGCTAAAAAATAGGCAACAATACCGCCAAAATCAGTACAACTCTATTTTCATGCCACGGGCTAACACCCGTGGCTATGATATTACGCCCCGTCGGGGCTTGTGAAATGACATTATATAAGACGGTCATTTCACAATTCCCGTGAGTGTAGAATGAGTTGAATTTAATTATACAATGGACTTTGGGATAGGATTTATATCCTAAAATAAGTTAACTTCTTGAACAAAAAACAATAGGTCATGGGCATGACAAGAAGAGAATTTTCACTTAGTGGAACTGTTTCCATTTTTGGTTTGATGACGGGTGTTCCACCTATTGATTTCAGAACGAGAGCATCTGGAGAAAATAACTTTGATTTGATGAAAGAGGTGAATAAGTACAGGAAAATAGATGCCTATGCTACTTCTAACATGACTCTAGATCAGATCAAAGACCAAATTGATTTTGCGGACAGGCTATCAATAGAAAAGATGTTTGTTGGTATGCCCATGTTGCCTATAAAAGCTACTCCAGAAGAGTTCAGGAGTATCAATGATAAGGTGATCAAAGGAGTAAAAGCCTACCCTGATCGATTGGTTGGGGAGTTTACTATTAACCCTACTTATAAAAAGGAGGCGATTGATGAAATCAACCGGTGTGTAGACAATGGACTGGTGGGGACTCGCTTGTACAATCAGGTAAAGATCAGTGATCCCTTGTATGAGCCTATTATTGAAAAACTCTCTGCATTAAAAATGATTGTTTTTATGCATGGAGAGTGTCAGTTAGGAGTAGGAGGGTACCGAATGAAGTATGATGCTGGAAAATTGACTAGCACTTCTACACCGGAAGATTTTGTAGCTGCTGCGAAAAAATTCCCTGATGCTAATTTCCAATTTGCACATATAGGAGGCGGAGGTGATTGGGAATGCATGTGTAAAACCTTTGAACATACGCCCAATATTTATGTGGACACAGGAGGTAGCAATAATGAGGAAAACATGATTGACTTCGCCCTTAAGTATTTGGGTGAGGACAGGCTTTTTTTCGGAACGGACAACAGTTACTATCAAAGCGTAGGAAAAGTACTGGCTTCCAACCTCAATGAAGGACAGAAAAGAAAATTGTTTTTCGACAATTACAATGCTTTGCTGAAGAAAGGAGGTTTTGGTGTTAATTGATATCAATGCCTATGTGGGCAACTGGCCTTACAAGCAGATGGCGTATTCAACCTGTGAAGCACTGCTGAAAAAAATGAATCAGTTTGGAGTTGACAAGGCTGTAGTCGCCAATATGAGCGGGATTTTCTATAAAAATTGTCAGGCAGCCAATGAGGCATTGTTTGCTGAAATCGAATCCTCTGCCACCTATAAAGAAAGAATTGTACCATTTGCCATTATTAATCCTTTCTACCCCGGATGGAAAAGTGATTTTGATAAATGTGTAAAAGTCGGAATTAAAGGCATACGTATTTATCCCCAATATCATGATTATCAATTGACGGATTCCGCATGTGTTGAATTGGTGAAAATGGCCCGAGACCATGACTTGGTTGTTGGGCTGACCATGAGAATGGTCGATAGCCGACAGAAATCATGGATGGACTTGGATCAATTAGCAGGGACAGATAAACCCGAGCAAGGCTTAGTGGATTTATTGGCTATAATAAAGGAAGTGCCAGCCGCCAAATACTTTATATTAAACCTTGCAAATGGTTATCAGCTTAAAAATGACGACTTTGAGTTAATTATGAAAAGTAAGGTTCTCATGGATACTTCCGGTCGATCCCTGGTCAATATGGCACAAGCACTGGAATTCTATGGAGAAGATAAATTTGCTTTTGGGACGCATGCCCCGATACTGGATTACCTAACAGGAATGTTGCGTATTGAATCATTACGCGAAGAAGAAGCAAGCCAAAGTACCAAAGATTTGCTGAGGTGGAAAAATGCCCAAAGCATGTTGAACTTATAATTAGGATCAATTGGCCTATACTTTTTATGGAGAAACTACGAATCAGGAAATTATTCTTAAAACAATAAATGCCACATAAGCAATGAACAAAGCATACAGTAGGAGAAAATTCATGGCTGGTCTTTCTACCAGCTCTTTGGCCATAGCTGCCACACCTGTTTTGCCTGGACTGGGCAATGTATTGATCCAAAACAAAGAAAAGCTGGCTATTTTAGGAGGTACAGCCGTAAGAGAAAAAGGCAGGATAGGACCAGCTTGGCCTTATGTGGATGATCAAATGGTGAATGCCATCGTCAAAACAACCCGAAGTGGCATATGGAGCAGAATACAATCTGCTACAGGCAATGTGCCCACTTTTGAAAAGGAATTTGCCAGGCAGATTGGGGTTGGGTACAGTGTAGGAACAGGATCTGGCACCCAGGCCTTAAGTACTTGTGTAGAAGCCCTTGGTATTGGTCCAGGTGATGAGGTGATAACTTCTCCTTATACGGACATGGGAACTATTTCTTCTATTCTGACCAGTAGGGCACTACCGGTGATGGTAGACCTTGACCTTACTTCTTTCCAGTTGGACCCAGAGGAGGTAGCCAAAAAAATCAATAAGAATACCAAGGCCATAATGCCGGTCCATATCATGGGCGTACCTGCGAACATGGAGCGTATCATGGAATTGGCGAGAAAGCATGGATTGAAAGTAATAGAAGATTCCTGTCAGGCACCTTTTGCTCGCTATCAGGGGAAGGCCATAGGTACTATAGGGGATTTGGGCTGTTTTAGTTTTCAGGCAAGTAAAGCCATTGCCTGCGGAGAAGGAGGAGCTGTGGTCGGAAATGATCAGGTTTTGATGGAACAATGTTATACCGTTCAGAACAGAGGGGCTTCCAGAAAAGGGAGGAATGAGACCATTGGCCCAAAATACCGAATGAATGAGTTTGAAGGGGCCATCCTTATGGCACAGTTGCCGGGGGCCAAGGATAGGTTTTTGAAGCGAAATGAAAATGCAGAATACCTTATAGCTCAGTTGGCAGGTATTCCGGGATTGACTCCACAGAAAAAGTACCCTGGAACCGAAAGCAGTTCCTATTATCACTTTGCGATGTCCTATAACAAGGAACATTTTAATGGTGCTGACAGGAGCCTGTTCTTAAAAGCGCTGAATGCGGAAGGGATTCCTATGGGCTCCTATATTAAAAACGGACTGCACAAAGAACCTTGGATCCAACATGTTTTGGGCTTGGATGAATACCAGACCATGTATACAAAAGAAAGAAGGGAAGCGTACGCTAATTCGCTGGATCTCCCAAATTGCGATAAAATTTGTAACGAAACGCTTATCTCCTTCTGGGGCTCTGGAATGCTTTTAGGCTCTCGTCAGGAAATGGACGAGATAGTTGCCGGGATTACGAAAGTATACGAAAACAGAGACAGTTTGAATAAAATCAAAAACAGCTGAGAAACTTTAACCACCATTGAAAGCCTGAATAACAACATTATGAAAAAAGTAAACCGCCGCAGCTTTTTTAGTACCACACTTAAAGCCACTGCCGCTGCCTCATTGCCACTTAGCTTTTCGACTAACCTACCGGAGGATGTAAAAAGTAAACCCAATTTGTTTGCCGGAAAACCTGGGGTCATCGATACCAATGTCAATTTGTTTGATTGGCCATTTAGAAAACTGAAATATGGTGAGACCGATGCTTTGCTAGCCAAGCTAAACAAACACAGGGTGGAAAAAGCTTGGGCAGGAAGTTTTGAGGCACTTTTTCACAAAGACATCAATGGTGTCAATGAACGATTGGCCAAGGAATGCAAGCAAAAAGGCAAGGGAATGCTGTTCCCATTCGGAACAGTAAATCTGGCTTGGCCGGATTGGGAAGAAGACCTGAGGCGTTGCCATGAGGTGTACAAGATGCCGGGCGTTAGGATTTACCCCATTTACCAAACCTTTGATCCAAGCCATCCGTATTTTGAAAAATTGGTAGCTCAGGTAGAAAAAAGGAAAATGATCCTGCAAATTGTAGGAGACATGGATGACAGTAGAAATCACCACCCGATCGTCCTCACGAGAGGGGCTGACATGAACCCTTTGGTGGATATTATTAAAAAATACCCCAAGGTAAAAATTCAAATGCTTTACTGGACACATAAAATTACCGGAAACCTTTTGGAGCGATTCATCAAGGAAACCAATGTAGTTTTTGACACCTCCAGGATAGAAGGTAGTGGAGCAGTAGGAAGGTTGATTGAAGGCAATCCATGGAATGGGAAGAAGGGTATTCCATTGGCAGCAGAGCGGGTTTTGTTTGGTTCTCACGCTCCTTATTTCCCTGTAGAGGCAAGTTTTCTGAAACTGATGGAATCACCATTAACGGCTGAGCAGGCCAATGGGATTTTGCAGGGGAATGCCAATATTTTCATGAATTCCGCCCTATAGTTTATTTGAAACGCCATTTACTTTAATCCATTCATTATGAACAATTTTGCCATAGATCCCCATTTATACGGACTTCCGGATATAGAAGAATTAAAAGCATTTAGAATTTGGGATACCCATTACCATGGGTTTTTGACAGGAACCGAGCCTATTAAACAACACCAGGAAATGCTGTTCTATGTAAAGAGAATGGGGCTGGAGCGTATCATTTCTGTGGATATTGGGGGAACCCTAAGTGACCCTCTGGATCCTAAACCACATGATGCGGCCCAACTAGAAATATTGAAAAATGAGCCAGACTGGATTTCCGGAATTATCCCCATAGACCCAGGTTTTCCAGATGAGAGTTTAGCGAAAATGAAAAAGTGGATTGCCAACGGACCGTGCGTGGGTATCAAGTATGTAGGGGGGAATAAACTGGGAGTGACCTGTGATGCGGATCAAAACGATAAGATCATTCGCTATGCTGCCGAATTAGGAGCTGTGATTTATATCCATACCTGGATAAAGGTAGGGGGAGAGCCTAGATGGCCAGGAGGAGGAAACCTGAATGGAGAATCTACCCCGATGGATGTAGCAACGCTTGCCAAACGATTCCCGAATGTGCCCTTGATTTGCGGACATGCAGGTGGGGATTGGGAGTTGGCGGCGAGAGCCGTCAGGCCCTACGAAAATGTATTGTTTGAATTTAGCGGTGCAGATCCGCATTCAGGTTCTGTGGATTATGCGGTAGATATAGTAGGTGTTGACCGAATCGTTTGGGGTGGACATGGACCAAGTCGCTCTTTTTCTACGGAAATGGCTAAAGTCCTTGATGCCTCTCTTTCCCAGAAAGAACGCATGAAGGTATTCGGCGAAAATTACCGGAAAATTGCAAAACCAATATTTGCATCAAAAGGCATAAACATTACGGTGTAAGTAGCCTATCTGTGAACAAATTGACATGATTATGAGACTTAAAAGTTTGCTCTTTTCTTTATTGTGTTTTGTTGGAACGCATGGGTTTGGCCAACAGCAAAAACCCAATGTCCTATTGATTATTTCAGACGATCAGGGATACCATGACCTTGGTTCCTTTGGTAATAAGGACATTCTTACCCCTTACTTGGATCAATTGGCAGCAGAAGGAGTGCGGTTGACTAATTTTTATGTCACTAGTTCTGCTTGTACCCCTTCCAGAAGTGGATTGCTTACAGGAAGGTATCCACAAAGAAATGGCACTTTTGAGCTCTTTCGTAACAATATGGTCAATTATGGGCATCAGTATACTGATTACGAATACAGCGTTTCCCCGGAACGGATCTTAGGGACAGACCTTAGAGAAATCTTTATTTCCGAATTATTAAAAGAAGGAGGCTATACCAATGGCTATATAGGAAAGTGGGATTTAGGCCAATTGAAGCGGTATTTACCAATGCAGCAGGGCTATGACAAGTACTATGGTTTTGCCAACACAGGGATTGATTATTTCACCCATGAGCGCTATGGGAGTCCATCCATGATCGATGGCAATCAGTTAAGCCTGGAAGACAAAGGAAGGTATACCACAGCCCTTTTTGAAAGGGAAGCACTGGAATTTATCAATGGAAGCCAAGGGAAACCCTTTTTTCTGACCTTGGCCTTCAATGCTCCTCACAGTGCTTCGAATTTAGATCCAGAGATTAAAGGCACTGTTCAGGCCACTGAAAAGTACTTGAAAATGTACCCCAAGTCAAACACAAAACGAGGTGAAAAACAAAGGGCATACAAAGCTGCTGTTACCCAAATGGATCAGTCCATTGGTACTATTTTAGAAAGGATAAAGGAAATGGGGCTAGAGGAAAATACCCTGGTAATCTTTCTTTCTGACAATGGTGGGATGTCCTTGGCAGACAATTACCCTTTAAAAGGAGGTAAGGCCCAGTTTTTTGAGGGTGGAGTAAGAGTCCCTTGTTTGGTCAAATGGCCGGAAAAAATTGATGCAGGGCAAACCAATGATGCTTTTTTATCTTCACTGGAATTGTTTCCCATGATTGTCGCTGCGGCAGGTTTAGAGCTACCCAAAGATGTTATTTATGATGGTTTTGACATGTTGCCTGTTCTCCAGGGCAAATCAGGTGTTGATAGAGCAGCCCTTTACTGGGAGTTTAGAGGAGATCAGGCAGCCAGAGTTGGGAATTGGAAATGGGTGCAGTCCGCAAAAGGAAATGGATTGTTTGATTTGAAACAGGACATTGGAGAACAAAATGATTTGTCTTTGGAGAAGCCCGAAATTCTGAAAGAGCTTACCCGAAAATTTTCAGTATGGAAAGAGGAGATGGAAAATGCAGCACCAAGAGGTCCTTTTAAGGATTTTTAATTGATACAATTAGCTATGGCTTTAAAATACAGTACAGCGTTGATTTTCTGTTTTGCCCTGCTCCTACATTCGGCACTTCTGGCACAGGATGAAGATAAGAAAATTACATCCATTGAAATAAAGGCTATTCCCGGTCTTCAATTTGACAAGGTCAGGTTTTCTGTTGCTCCGGGGGCTGAAGTCAAGCTCACTGTCACGAATAGTGATGATGACATGCCCCATAATATGGTCATTACTAAGCCTGGATCAAGGGCTGACGTAGTCCTTGCAGCCCAGCAATTGGCAGAAAAAGGCCCGGAAATGAATTTTATTCCAAAGAGTCCTTTGGTGCTATGGTCCATTCCCGTAATCTATTCGGGCGAGAGCAAAACCATACAGTTTAAAGCGCCCGAGGAGCCTGGTATTTATCCTTTTGTATGTACCTATCCCGGTCATGGCTTTATCATGTACGGATACATGTTTGTGACCGCAGATAGTAAAATGCCAGCGCTAGAAAACGATGAAAACATCCCGCCTTCTCGAAGGACAGGAGACCAGAAAGTGCTGGATACGGAAAGTGCTGCCATGCACCATCATCCCAAATTGCATCCTTACGACAATGTGCCCCCTTACCTTTACCGAGTTTTTATCGAAGGATCCAGCCTTGCCAGTATAGCCGTCCACCTTCCCAATCAATTGTCGTATTGCTGGGATGCAGCATTGTGTCAGTTGCAGTTTGCCTGGCAAGGAGAATTCCTGGACAATACCGATCTATGGCACGGACATAAAAATGCCTATGCAAAAGTGCTCGGCGAAATATTTTATCAGGAGAAAATGGAATTTCCTATACGGATTGGCAGTAGAGAAAGCATTCCAAGCCCTGAATTTTTGAGGTACAAATTAATCGATGGCTACCCTGAGTTTCACTATTTGCTTTCAGGAGTGGAGGTTCATGAAATTATTCATCCAAACAAAGAAGGTACAGGATTGATCAGAACAATAAAGGTTAACAATGCAAAAGAACCTGTCTGGTTTCTATTCAAGGCTGATGGGCAAGTGGAGTATGGATTTAGTAAGGGTGAAACAGAAAATGGTGCCTTGAAACTGAGTCCAGATGAAGCAAAAGAATTTACCATTAGGATGACTAAAAGTAACAAGTGATGACAAAAACGAGACATTTATTAATTGTACTACTGACTGGTCTTTGTATTGTTTCAGCCTGTAAGCCAAAACTGCAAGGAGCTGGCGCCTCTTATCAGGTAGCTACAATCCCTGTTCCCAATGGTTTATTGGCAGAAACAGGTGGGCTTGATTTTTTATCAGACGGCCGATTGATCGCTTGTTTTACCCGAGGGGAGGTCATGATTTTTGATCCTAAAACCAATGAATGGTCCTTGTTTGCTGAAGGGCTGCACGAACCATTGGGGTTGGTGGTAATTAATGACAGTGAAATTGTGGTTTTGCAAAGACCAGAATTGACTCGGATTACAGATACGGACAAGGATGGAAAAGCCGATGTATATGAAAAAATAACAGATGATTTTGGGATATCAGGCAATTACCATGAATTCAACTACGGGCCTGTGAGGGACAGTGAAGGAAACTTTTACATTGCCTTGAATACCGCGTCCTCTGGTGGAGGCATTCGGGAAAATGTTCGGGGTGAGTTGCGACTAAATGGCAGAGATGGGGAAGATGGAAAGAGACAAATGTATTCAGTTGTTCCCTACCGAGGGTGGGTTTTGAAAATTCAGCCGGATGGCAAGGTTATCCCTTTTGCTTCGGGTTTCAGGTCACCGAATGGACTGGGTTTTGATGATTCGGGTAACTTGTTTGTTACCGATAACCAAAGCGATTGGGTAGAGACGAGCACGCTGTACCATGTGAAAAAAGACCGATTCTTTGGACATCCTTCAAGCCTCGTGTGGCAAGAAGAGTGGAAGGATGCAGACCCATTTTCACTCCCAATTTCAACATTGGACAGTCTCCGTACCAAGGCGTCTGTATTGTTTCCACATGGAATAATGGCCAATTCTCCCACCCAACCCTTATTTATTAAATACAACGAGCAGTTCAAAGATTTTGAAGGGCAATTTCTGATTGGAGAAATGAATAGGGACCGGATTTTCCGGATAATGCTTGAGGAAGTCGCAGGGGAATTTCAAGGGGCTTGTATTCCATTTGTTGATGGACAAGGTTTGAGAGTTGGCAACAACCGCCTTGTTTTTGGACCGGATGGTAGTTTATGGGTAGGGCAAATTGAACATGGCTGGAGAGGTGATCAAGGCATTCAAAAGATTTCTTCCACCGGAAATCCACCCATGGATATCGCTACAATGTCGCTGACCAAAAATGGTTTTACCATAACCTTCACTCAAGCGGTAAATCCGGAAGGCGCTTTGGCCATAAAAAATTACCAGTTGCGTCGGTATTATTATGCGTATCAGAAAAAGCCGTTTGATGAGCCGGTAGATAAGTCTACGCAAAGAGATTTACAATCCGTGGCCATAAAAGACATCACCATATCTGCTGATCATATGAGGGTGGAATTGGTTTTGGAAGCGCTAAAACCAGGGTATGTTTATGAGCTAAAATTAGACAGTATTTTCAATCAGGCCGGAAAGCCCCTCGACAATCAACTCATAGCCTATACCCTCAATAATTTATTGCCTTCGTGAAAATGAAATAGGAAGTTTGATCAACACCTAATCTACTATTTCTGAAAGGATCGCAAGCACATTGATAGGAAGGAGTAGATGCAATCTACTCCTAGTGGTGTACAATTTATTGACCTGGTGGACTGAGTGTAGTTTGCAACTACACTCAAATATTCGACACTATGTGAAAGGTAGATGCACTATTCCTAGCGTGTTAGCGAAAGTGAACTTGTTTTTCGCAACACTGTTCAACCCCATCCGGGGTTGTGGGAAAGGTAGGTAACAGCTTTTCCGTGAGTTGCCACTCACGGTTATTATTGTTCAGGTCTTTCAGACCTGGGGTTTTAGTAGTGATTGAAGTTGACAATTTAGTTCTTTCGAATGGTCCATTATCACGAAACCAAAGAAGCCTAAATGGCTTCAACAACAATAGCCATGGGTGGCAACCCATGGACGGTGTCCAGCCCAGGAATTCCTCAACCCCAAGTTGGGTTGAACAGGGTTCGTTTAATCATTTAAAGCAACAGATGGTCTTCCGGATGTTCTTTTCTATTGACAATAAGGAGTAGATGCATATATTTTTGGTTTGATTTTTGGCGAGAGCCCTAGAAGGGCGAAACCTTTGTAGCCACGGGTATCGCCCGTGGTTAATGCAACAGAATACCCTTGATTTTGGCGGTATTGTTGCTTTTTTTTCTGAAACAATGCTGACAAAATCATTCAAGTTACCGCCAAAATGTAACATTTCTCTATGGTTTGCATTTGGGTTAAGCTGGTACCAGGTTTTCCTGGTTAAAGTTTGAATCAAGTCCAGAGGTAGATGCAATCTACTCCTAGCATAGAGTGAGGGCTTGATATCAAATAGTTATTTTGGTTTATGGTTCAATCCTATTGTAATTTAGTCCTGTACCACCCACTTATTGGTTGGAATTAACATTAGGGATGTTCTTAAATGGATGACTATTGAATTTCTATTTTCGATTCTAGTGTTTTTTAACTATTTTCGTTGTATAACATTATTATTTACATGCTCGTTTATCAATACTAGTTTAGGTTATGGGTAGAGATAAAGCCAACGGATTATTAAAAAATGAAGCAGCTTACGATCAATATCGCAGACAATAAATTCGAAGTTTTCCTGGAGTTCATCAAAACCTTGGATTATGTGAAGGTGGAAGATGGCGAAGAAAAGGCATTGGAAGAACTGCAAAATAGCCTGATACAAGTAAAACTAATGAAGGAAGGAAAACTACCCAAGCAATCGACCGAAGACTTCCTCAATGAGTTATAAGGTAATCCCTACGCCTGAATTTAAAAAGCTGGTTAAAAAACTGGCCAAAAAGTATCCTTCCCTAAAAACCGACTTACAACAACTGATTGAGACCCTGGTCGAAAATCCTGCATCCGGAATCCGTCTTGGACATAATCTTTATAAGATTCGGATGAAGATATCTTCAAAAAATAGAGGAAAGTCTGGAGGGGCCAGAGTGATCACCTTTATTGTAACCGATGACAGGGAAGTTTATTTGTTGCACATCTACGATAAGAGTCAGCTCGAAAATTTGACCAAGGAACAGATCATCGAATTGATCAATAATGCTGGTTTGTAAATGAGCAGAAAACTTTAGGTTAAATACAAAGTGGCGCATTGATTTTTTCAAATATTTTGCACCTTAAAGTTCATCCTATCAGAGGGTTGAACAGGGTTTTATCAATTCTTTTAAGCAACAGATGGTCTTCCAGATGTTCTTTTCTTTTGAAAATTAAGGAGTAGATGCCATCTACTCCTAGTGGCAAAAAAAGGCGGAAATCATTCGAATAACTAAATTTTTATTGAATTAATAGTTACAGCCTAAGCAAGGGGAAATGATCCTAATTTATGTTTATTGATTTTATACCCTAACTCCCCGTGAATTTATTTGAGATTAATTGTTTTTGAATGAGGATTGTTTTTTATACAGTATGTTGCCTTTTATTTTCCAGTTGCATTACAGAATATACTTTGGACGGATCAGAGGATTTTGAGGAGCAATACAGTGTCAATGGGCTGATCAGGCCAGGTGTTCCAGCATCACTTTATATTCATAAAGTTGGTGATTTGGGAAAAATGGAAACAATATCTGATCCGTCCAAACTTAGGGTTTGGATTACTTGGAATTGGGAAGGTGAGGAAAGAATCGATTCTTTACAGTTTTCGGTAGATTACTTTGAAGGAGATGCCGAACTCAAGTCCAATACTACGTATCACCTAAATGTACTTCTTCCTGATGGAAAATTGATAAAAGCCGCAACTAACATTCCTTCACCGGCTCCTTCCTATGATGTTTATTTAAAATTCCCGGCTGGCTTTGTTCAGTTGGATAATATTACCGGACCATTTTCCAGGTTTGTGTTGACGATGCCTGATTCATTGATTGAGACTAAATATTATGAATCCATGCTTTTGCAGGTAGAGGAGAATGATGTGTCAAAATTTAAAATACAGTACTGTCGAAACGATGATACAGCGACATTAATCGAAAATTTGCCCTCAAATTACCTGCCTTATTTCCTTTTCCAAAACAACAAAGGAGACAAGCTTCCCATGACCTTAAATTTTGATAGCGTTAAAGCTAATCCTTTTTCTAATAGATTTATTTTTCGACTATCCTCCGTGTCCGAACAGTATTTTAGGTATAAAAAATCTCTACTTCAACACCTGGATGTCTTGTCTCATAATTCTGAATTTGACGCCCCCATGCTATTTTTCCCTGATATTTTTAAAGAGCTGCAACCTGTTTATTCCAATATTGAGGGTGCTGAAGGCGTTTTTGCCGGCTACAACCCTACCGATCTTTCTGTAACCTGCAATCTGTCCGGCTATGAGTGTATTTAAAACTGCGATTACAGGTTTTCTTTGCCTAATGAGTATCAGTTTATTGGCGCAAACCACTACGCTAAAGGGAAAAGTCAAAGATGCCGAAAGTGGAGAGGTATTGATAGGAGCAGCTATATATGATACTTTATCCGAAACCGGAACCTTTACCAATGATTTCGGTTATTTTCAGTTGTCTTTGCCTGACGATTCCGCAGGAGTTCTCCGAATAAGTCATTTAGGTTATGAAATGTTTGTTCTGGAATACACTACAGCCGACACAAAAAAAATGCTTTCGGTGGAATTAATTCCTCTAAACCTAAATGAAGTTGTGGTGCAGGCAGAACGCTTGGTAGCAATAAAATCAGGATCTGCGATCACTATAAATGATCCCTCCGAACTTTCCTTACCAACCTTAAAACCTGAGATTGATATTTTAGATATAATAAAAAATCAACCGGGAGTTCAGCAAACGCTGGAAGGGTCTACTGGGTTTTCTGTACGTGGTGGAAATCCTGACCAGAACCTCGTGGTAATGGATGGTATCCCCGTATATAACGGAGGACATTTTGGTGGTTTTGTGTCTATTTTTGATCCTTTTGCGATAAGTAAGCTCACTTTTTATAAAGGTGGTTTTCCTGCCAGATTTGGAGGAAGGGCTTCTTCAATACTGGATGTCCATCTCAAGCAAGGGGACATGAACGCCTATCATGGGGAATTTCTGATCGGGCCATTGTTCAGTAAACTTGCTCTGGAAGGGCCTATTAAAAAGGGGAAATCCTCCTTTTTGGTGTCTTTTCGTAAGTCCAATGTTGATCTAGTTCTTGGTTCTTTATATTTAATCAACAAACCTGAGGAAAGATATGGCTTGAAGTTTCATGATTTGACTGTAAAACTAAATCATCAATTTAGTGAAAAAAGCAACCTTTATTTTTCCTTTTATCAGGGAAGGGATAGGATTTGGGAAAAGCTGGACAGAGATTATTTTTCCGGAGACCAACCTGCAAATTTTTCCTTCAACCGAACCAACTCCTGGGGTAATTTATTTGCCAATCTAAGATGGGGGAAGGTTATTGGAAATAAACTTCATTTGAACACATCGGTAGCGCTTTCAAGTTATAATTATGATTATTCCCAAGAGGACCATTCTACAAGAGAAGAGAGTACCGATATGAGAAATATCAATAATTATGGGGTGGCTGTAAAAGATTACCTTTTCAAATCAGAATTGGAATATTACCTAAAGAAGAATGTCCAAGTGGATGTGGGTGGTCAATTGATTTTTCATGACTTTACGCCAGTAGATACTTACAGGTATCAACTGGATCAATCCGGTTTTGGAGCAACAGAAAGGCAAGAAAATGTAAATTTAAATGCCTTCGAGGCCTTTGGTTATGCTCAGGCCTCCATTCACAATAAAAAAAGAAACCTTCATTTTAGGCCCGGACTGAGATTTGGGGTTTACGCTATAGATGCCAGCAATTTTTTTTCACTTCAGCCTCGAATAATGTTAACCTATCAAGTCCGAGAGGATATAGGAATGGAATTGGACTACAGCAAATCTTTTCAGCCGGTGCACTCGCTTAATTCTTCCGGCACCTCTCTGGAACCGGATATTTGGATTCCTGCCACCAGGAAGTTGGCTCCGGTAGAAAGCCATACTGTTTCTTTTTCAGTGACAAAGAACCATAAAAATTGGTCAGCAAGTGGCGGTTTGTTCTATAGAACGCTCGAGAATTTAATTGAGATCAACAGAAACAATGGTTTGTCCATAGCAACCACCGAATGGGAAGAGTCAATATTGGGTAGGGGAGAGGGAAGTGCATATGGCCTGGAGATTGGAGGGGACAGGCGTTTTGAGCGGTTGCTGGTTTCAGCCAATTATACCTTTAGCAGGTCATTCCGAAAATTTGACCTGATCAATAATGGTGAAAAATTTCCATTTATCTTTGACCGGCCACATTCCTTTAACCTGGAAGGCAACTACAAAATATCTTCCCGATCATCCCTATCATTAATTGGGACCATTCAATCTGGTCAACCTTTTACCCTAACCAATAAAAGCAATTTTCTCATAACAAATGCCTATTTCAGCAATGTAGCTGGAGCTGATATTGCTAACAATTATGACTTGAATACTCCCTTTCCTGTATTTTTTCAGGAAACGTTGGTTACAGAAAATATTAATGCGCTAAGAATGCCAATCTACCACCGAATAGATCTGGCTTATTCAAATAAAAAAAGGTGGAAAAATGGGTTCTTACGTGAATGGAATGTTTCTGTATACAATGTAATGAACAGAAAAAACCCCTATTTTATTTATTTGAATGCCAATAGCAATGGTTTTGAACAATTTACCCTGATGCCTATTTTGCCTTCCCTTAGTTGTAAATTAAAATTTTAATTTCCATGAAAAAACTACCTAATCTTTTTTTCAGGTACCTTACCTATTCCCTACTAATTTTAATGATTGGCTGTGGAGTGGATGTTGAACCGACCTTTGTAAAAAAACCTGATTTAACGATTCTTCCCGGAGAGGAAACACAGAAAGCAATAATTGGTCAGGAAATAGTATATGACATATTGCTAACGGGAGAGGATACCAAGTTCACATCGCTTACTGTAAAATTGTCTTATGGTGACGCAATCGAGGAGTACAAACTGGTAGACAATGAAATCGATGATTTTATTGAAACTCCCTTCAGTGAAAAGTTTTCCTTTCAACCCACTCAGGAGATGGTTGGAAAGCCAGTTACCTTACAATTTAGCTATATGATAGCATTGACAACCAATTCAGGTGGTATGGGATTCTCCGAAAATAGTAAAATAATCAATGTACTTGTAGAGGAATAGCCAAGGTATTGATGCTAGTTGAAGACATGATTCCCTTGGCTAAGCATTTTGGTTAAACTGCGACCAGGCTTTGAAAATGGTATTTGTTAAAAACTTTTACCACATTAATTATTAAACCAATCCCAGAAGTAGGATCAATCTACGACTAGGCTTATAGCGAAAGTGAACTTGTTTTTCGTATCACTGTTCAACCCCATCCGGGGTTGTGGGAAAGGTAGGTAACAGCTTTTCCGTGAGTTGCCACTCACGGTTATTATTGTTCAGGTCCTTCAGACCTGGGATTTGTGAGGTAATTGATTTAACGATTTAGGTTTTTCAATAGTCCATTATACCGAAACCAAAGAAGCCTAAAGGGCTTCAACAACAATAGCCATGGGTGCAAACCCATGGACGGAGAATGCTCCATCAATTCCTCAACCCCGTAGCGGGTTGAACAGGGTTTTTTCAATTAGCATATGGTCTTCCGGAAATACATGTCTTTTGATAATAAGGAGTAGATGCAATCTACTCCTAGTGAGCGATATAGGTTGGTTGTAAAAATGCAAATTTGTATTTATATAATATTATTGCAATCCTCTAAAATGAAAATATAATTGGATAAAATGCAATTGTAAGCTGCTAAAACGGAAATGTAAGCTGCTAAAATGGAAATGTAAGTGGGAAAAACGCAATTGTATGTGGAAAAAACAGAGATGTAAGCAGCTAAAACGCAATTGCAAGGGGAAAAAATAGAGATGTAACCTGAGAAAATGCATTTGTAAGGTGCGAAAACCAAAATGTAACGGGCATTTTTCTTATAGCAATGATGATTAACCCAAGCTTATTTTCACATCGGCGTCAAACCCATAGTAAATGGACGCCTCCCCTGACATAAAAGCTGTGTGGAAACCTGAATTTTGGCTAAGGTTTTAGTCCAGACCGTTTATCAAATTTAGCAGGGTTTAAACCGATCTAAAATCTTCGTATTTAGGTCTTTTGTTTAAATATGTTTAATTTAATTGCTGTTTATTTCACTCCAGATTAGGTAAGAAAATCTCGGTTCTTTTAGGGCCGTGAATGCAATTGGTTTTAGAAAAGCAATAGCAAATCTCTGGTTCAATACAATTATAAAATATAACAATAGCACATGCAGGTCCATTGACTCATGTGGTACAATTTTAATTTACTATGCATCTAAAACATTTAAGGGGATCCATTTGGTTTTTGCTGCCCCTGCTTATTTTCGCTTGTGAAAACGAGTCAAAATTAGAAATCAAGGACCTAGCAGCCAATGAAGATGTGGCCAATTTTATGGAAAATTACAAGGGTAGAGGTGTATTGACCGATAGCCTGGCAATCCCAACAGCTCCTAAAGATGTGCTAAAGGATTTCACTATTCCGGAAGACTTGTCGTTGGAATTGGTGCTTTCAGAACCTGAAATTGTGCAGCCCATACAGGTTAGTTTTGACCATAAGGGTAGAATGTGGGTGGTGCAATACCAGCAATATCCTTACCCCAAAGGTTTGAAAATTACGGCCATTGACAACCATACTCGGGTGAAGTTTGATAAAAAATTGGACCCGCCACCAGCAGGAGCAAAAGGAGCAGATAGGATTACCTTTTTTGAGGATACGGATGGGGATGGAAAGTACGATAAAAGTACAGATGCCATCTCGGGTTTAAATATCACCACAGGCGTAGCCCTGGGAAGAAAGAAAATCTGGGTGTTAAGTCCTCCTTTTTTATTGGCCTACGCGGATGAGAATGAAGATGGATTACCCGAAGGCGATCCTGAAGTGCATTTGGAGGGTTTTGGTTTGGAAGATACCCATGCGGTTGCCAATAGCTTAAGATGGGGGCCTGATGGTTGGCTTTATGGCGCTCAAGGAAGTACAACTACCGCTAATATCAACTCAAAAGTTTCTAAAAACGTAGCTTTCCTTGGCCAAGCAATCTGGCGTTACCACCCAGAGACCAACGTCTTTGAGCTTTTCTCCGAAGGAGGAGGAAACAATGCCTTTAATGTGGAATTTGATCGGAAAGGCAGGATATTTTCAGGAACCAATGGCTATGACAGAGGTCCATATTACAAACAAGGCGCCTATTATATCAAAAGCTGGGGCAAACATGGACCTTTAACCAACCCTTATGCTTTTGGCTACCTGCCCAATATGCCTTTGGAAGGAGAGAAGAAAAGATTTACCCATTCATTGATCAAATATGAGGGAGCGGCTTTGCCGGCCCATTACAATGACCTGATGTTTGCTATTAATCCTTTGCATAATTTTATTCAGCTGACGGCATTTACTGAAAAGGGTTCCTCTTTTGAAAATGTGGACAAGGAAATCGTTTTGTCCACCACGGACAAATGGTTTAGACCTGTGGATATCAAGTTGGGGCCTGATGGGGGTATTTACATTGCTGACTGGTACGATAGCAGGTTGTCCCATGTGGACCCAAGAGATACCTGGCACAAAACAAGTGGAAGAATCTACAGACTAGGGCCTAAAAATGAGGACAAGCCCATGCAATCCTTTGATATAAGCAGCTATTCTAATGAAAAGTTGGTGCAATTGCTTTCCCATGAAAACAAATGGTTCCGTCAGGAAGCCTTGAGACAGTTTGGCGACCGGAAAGATCCAAGTAGTCTTCCGCCATTAGTCAAATTGCTACAGACAGGAAATGAACAAGAAGTATTGGAAGCCCTTTGGGCCATTAACCTTACTGCGGGCATAAACGATGAAATCGGCAAAATGGGATTGAATCACAAGGACCCTTTTGTAAGGATGTGGACGGTAAGGCTACTTGGCGACAAGCAATCCCTTAGCCCAGCCATGTTCCAGGAACTTCAAAAACTAGCAGCAAAAGAGACCCATCCGGAGGTGAGGTCACAACTGATGGCTTCGGCCAAAAGACTGCCTTCCACCCAAACTTTTTCACTTATAGAAAACTTGCTGAACAACCATGAGGATAGCGAGGATCCGGATATTCCATTGTTGACCTGGTGGGCATTGGAAGAAAAAGCAACATCAGATAGAGAAGGCGTATTGGCCATGATGGCGGATGATAAAATATGGCAACATCCAATTATGGAAAAGGTACTGCTAGGCAGGTTAATGCAGCGGTACATTATGGAAGGTGGTGAGGAAAACTTTGCCATGGCTACCCAATTATTGGAAGAAGCACCTTCACCTAAACATATTAAGATACTGATTGAAGGACTTCAGGAAGGTTTGTTGGGAAGAGAGATGGTAACCCTTCCAGATAATTTGCTGAAAATATTAGAGAAAAACAACAAGGAATTGGGCGATTCTCCGCTTACCTTAGCCCTAAGGCGCAGGGAAGAAAAAGCCTTGGCAGAAGCATTGAAGATCATCAATGATCCTAATGCGGAAATCGGCCTAAGGTTGTCCTATATTCAGGTCTTGGGAGAAATCAATCAGGATGAAGTGGTTCCTGATCTTTTGAATCTGGTTAAAAATGGCCAATCTTCTCCTGTCATCAAGCAAACCGCGCTACATGCCTTGCAATCCTACAACCAAAAGGAAATTGGAGAACAACTGTCAAAGGCATACCCGGGATTCAGGGATAATGTCTATGTGAGGGAAGCTGCCATTTCTTTGTTTGCCAGTAGAAAGGAATGGGCGATGGACTTTTTCAATGAAATCGAACAGCCCAAAACCATAAGCCCAGATGACGTAGAGTATCACCTTGCCAGACGATTCAGGTTGCTCCAAGATGAGGAAATCAACGAAAGAGCTGACAGAATATGGCCGAGCAGTAAGTTGTTGACTTCGGAAGAAAAGACCAAGAGAATCAATGCTTACGGTAAGTTAATAGGTAAAGGTAAGCAGAACATAAAGAAAGGGCGAACACTCTTTTTGAGCAATTGTGGTTCCTGTCATCAACTTAATGGAGAGGGTGGGGTATCCGGTCCGGAGCTTACGGGCTATGATCGATCCAACCCTGATTACCTGCTTTTGCATATTGTTGATCCAAATGCAGACATCAGAGAAGGGTATGAAGTTCAACGAATTGTGACCACTGATGGCCGAATTCTCGAAGGAAGGCTAAAATCACAGAGTGGAGGAACGATTACCATTGAACCACCACTAGGGGGTAAATCTACCGTTTTGTCTCAGGAAAGAATTGCGGCCATGGAAGTACAGCAAACGACCTATATGCCAGAGCGCATATTGGAACCCCTTTCTGATGAGGAAGTTAGTGACCTTTTTGCCTATTTGATGCAGGTTAAATAATTGTAAACCCAATACTATTTTAATATGATAAATTCCGGTAAAAGGAGAAAGTTTTTGACGGTTGCTGCTACAACATTGGCCTCATTTGCCGGGACACAGCAGTTGTTTGGAAAGTCTACAGTTGACCTTTCTTCTAACTTAAAGGGTGAGGAAATTAACGTAAAGCATTTTGGTGCCAAAGGAGATGGCAAAACAGATGACACAGCAGCGATCCAAAAAGCAGTTGCTACAACAGGGAATCGTTTGTTTTTCCCCAAAGGACATTATAAGATTTCTAAAACCATTTTAATTGATCTGGCAAAAATGGGGTACGCCAGCATTAGGGGAAATGGTGATGCACAGGTGATTATGGCTGGAGCCGGTCCGGCATTTAAAATTTCAGGGACTCATTTTGGTTCAGCTGATCCGGAGAGATTTGATAAGAAGGTTTGGTCTTCAGAGCGAATGCCTGTTGTGGAAGGTTTGTCTATAGAAGGACAGCATCAAGCGGCTGTAGGAATTGAAGCCATAGGCACCATGCAGTTGACCATCACAAGGGTACAAGTAAGGCAAACCCTTCATGCCATTCACCTGAGGGAAAACAATAGGAATTTAATCATTGCTGATTGTCACCTTTACGAAAACCATGGCATTGGCGTCTTTTATGATGGAGTCAATTTGCACCAATCCAATATTACGGGAAGTCATATCAGTTATAACAAGGAAGGTGGAATTGTCACCAAAGGGGGCAATATCAGGAATATACACATCACAGGTTGTGACATAGAAAGCAATATGGGTTCAGACAAAGCCCCAACTGCGAATGTGCTGATTGATTGCTCAGGTAGTGCAGTTGGAACCGCAGAAGTCGCCATTACGGGTTGTACCATTCAGCATAACCGCAATGCGCCCAATTCAGCAAATATTCGAATTATTGGAAAAGATCAATCGGGAATTGGCAGTGAAAAAGAGCGCTGGGGAAATGTAACCATCACCGGAAATGTGTTGAGTGATGTAATGGTAAATATTGACTTGCAATATTGCAGGGGAGTGGTAGTTACCGGCAATACCATTTGGCAAGGCTATGATTACGGCTTATTGATGGAGGGCTGTAGCAATGTAGTGTTTGGATCAAATTTATTTGATGCCAATGCCAATTATCCCTCCGGTACGCTTCCATCCAATAAGTTATTGGTCACCAATAGTGAAGATTGTACCTTCACAGGAGTGCAGGTTTATGGTTCCAAGGACAGCCCGGGTCTTGTTGTGCGTGATTCAAAGCGTATAAATATTGGGAATTGCAGCCTACTGAGTTGTGAAAAGGTGGGACTCTTGTTGGACAATGTTACAGATAGCAAGGTTTCGGGATGCATGATTACCGCCTTAAACCCAAATGATTATTCCTTTGAACCCATTCAATCCATTGGTGGCCATGGAAATAAAATAACGGATTAGCCTCAGAGGTTTAAACATAATCGAATAGAATGATGCATGTAATTTGCTTTTCAAGGAGTAGGATTTGGCTTGTTATTTTATTGATGATGACAGGAGTCTTTGGGGAAAGTTTGGGCCAAACTGAACATGAATTCCCTTTTCAGGCGCGTTTGTTGGACGAGAAATTTGACTTGCCCAATACAATGATGAAGGGAGTAGGAGAGTTTTTGGACCAGGCCCTTCAGGAAAGTAAGGCAACAAGAAATGATTTTTGGCAAAGGGATTTTACAAGTCCTGCAGCTTTCAATCAATCAATTGCCTCCCAAAGACAGGAATTGCAGCAGATTTTAGGGCTTATAGACAAGAGATCGGCTCCTTTTATGAGCTACCAGGAAAGTGGAGCGCTCGAACCCTATACTTTCGAGAATGAAAAATACACCATCTCTGCAGTAAAATGGCGGGTATTTGACGGAGTGTTTGGCGATTTTTATGCCGAAGGTTTGTTGATCAGCCCCAAAGGTGAGACCAAAGGCAGGGTGGTCTATGTTCCGGATGCAGCCACAGCACCCGAGGTAGTTGCGGGTATGACAGGGGAAGGTGAACCAGGTTTTGGTAGGGCTGCACATATGGCAAGAAATGGGGTTGAAGTATTGGTTCCTGTTTTACTTAACCGAAAAGACACTTTTTCAGGAAGTTCTATACAAGGAAAATTCACCAACCAAACCCACAGAGAGTACATTTACAGACAAGGCTTTATTCTGGGCAGGCATGTGATAGGCTATGAATTGCAAAAAATATTGGCAGCAGTAGATTGGTTCCAAGCAAAAAATGAACAGATGGGGAAAATACTGAAAATCGGTGTTGCTGGCCATGGAGAAGGAGGGATGCTGTCCCTTTATGCGGCGGCCTTGGATCCTAGGATTTCCGCCTCATTGGTAAGTGGTTATTTTGACCAAAGAGAAAATATATGGAATGAACCTATATATAGAAATGTTTTTGGCTTGTTGAAGAAATTTGGGGATGCCGAGCTGGCGGTTATGAGTTGGCCACAAAAATTAAACCTCGATTATTCTTTGTACCCGGAATCTTCAGGCCCACCGGCACCATCAGCCGGAAGGACTGGGGCTGCTCCTGGAGTCTTATCAATTCCGGAACTTTCTTCGGTGAAGGCAGAGTGGCAAAGGGCAGAAGCAATGCTTCCCAAAGGCAAAAGTAACCTTCGGTTTTTTGAGGGACGCAATGCTTTAGGAAATGGTGAGCAATCAGATAAATCCCTGTCAGTGTTTCTGAAGGATTTGGGGATAGAAGCTGAATTAAATGAAAAGAATATTTCTTTATTAAGCAGTGGCTTACCGAGTCATTGGCTTAATGTTGAACACAGGCAAGAAAGGGCTGTAAGAGCTATGGAAAACCATGTGCAGCAACTTATTCCCGCTTCTGAGACTATCCGAGACACTACTTTTTGGCAGACCCTTGATAGCAATTCGGGAGATTTGAAAGCCATAAAATCAGCCCATAGGGCGAGGTTATGGGAAGAATTAGGGAAGTTGCCCAACCCAAATGTGCCAAACAATACAGAAGCGAGATTTTATGCGGAAACAGAAGGTTGGACAGCCTATGAAGTGAAACTGGATGTTTGGGAAGGTGTTTTTGCCTGGGGGATTTTACTGGTGCCTAAAGGAGTAGACCTAACAATGCCTTTGCCGGCTGTGGTTACCCAGCATGGCTTAGAAGGTTTACCCAAAGATGTTTTGACCAAAGATAAAAATGAAAGGGCATATAAACCCTATAAAGGATTTGCTTCAGACTTGGCAGATAAGGGCTATGTGGTATTTGCCCCACACAACTTATATTGGGGTCAAGATAATTTTAGGGTATTACAAAGAAAAGCCAACCCATTGGGTTTGTCCCTTTACTCTATCATTACAGGTCAGCACCAACGTATTGTAGACTGGTTAGGTCAGCAGGATTTTGTGGATTCGGAGAGAATTGGGTTTTATGGCCTGTCTTATGGCGGTAAAACAGCCATGCGGGTTCCAGCCCTGGTGGAAGGTTATGCATTGTCTATTTGTTCAGGTGATTTCAATGAATGGGTGCGAAAAGTAGCAAGCACAGATTATGAGGCATTCAACAGTTATCCTTTTACCGGAGAGTATGAAATTCCAGAGTGGAACCTGGCCAACACATTCAATTATGCTGAAATGGCAGCCTTAATCGCTCCGAGACCATTTATGGTGGAAAGAGGCCATAAGGATGCTGTCGGTACAGACAAATGGGTGGCTTATGAATATGCCAAAGTCAGAAGGCATTACGCGAATATTCAACAGGAAGGTGCCACCACCATCGCGTATTTTAATGATGGACATACCATTAACGGGAAGGAAAGCTTTGCCTTTTTGGACAAGTTTTTAAAGAATGCTAAATGAGTTTGAATCTCAAGGATTAAAATATCACGGGAAAAAATCCCCCTTGGTCCCTCCGCCACGGCGGAGGGATTTTTGTGCTTTCAGGATTGACGATTACGTTAATAAGTTTACATTAGGTCAGCCCATTTTAAGGTAACCAATTCAGCAATAAAATATCTTTTGCCGCAACTCCCCCTTGACAGGGGGAAGGGGGAGTTATACGGTTATGTCATTGTATGTCAGTATGTTGTTTATTTTCGAGATCATCCGTATTAACGGTTTCTGAGCAGATTCGAAGGAGTAGGTTTTACGCATGCGTTACCCTAAGGCTTCGGCTCCGCTCAGCCACCGGTAGAGAAATTAAATTCCCCTATAACCCGGAGGATCAATTCCTTGCGCCCTGATATAAGCAATGGCCGCTCCCCTATGGTGAGTAGTATGGTCATCTAGCAATCCTACCATTTGTCTACGGGTGATTTTTCCGGCGAAAGAATCTATTTTTTCGGATAATTGTGCCTCAGTGAGAGAAGCAATGGTCTTTTTACCATAGTCATAAGCATTATTGATAAATTCTTTCATTTCTGCTTTGGTTTGAGGTTTTGCAGAAGGATCGAAATCCATTTCACCACCTAGCAAAAATCCCTTTGAGATATTGGCTGCAGCAGCACCTATGTGTGTGATTTGCTCCCTGAAAGACATGGCAGATTCATGGAGTTTGTCGTCTAACTTGTCATCAGGCATTTTATCAATGGCTTCAAGGGTAAAAGCCTTGCTGTTTTCCCATTTGGCCAGAAACTCTTCCATGGTAGTTTGGGCATGGCTACTCGCCATTCCAATAAGAAGAAAAAGAGCGGTTAGTAGAATGTTTGTTTTTTTCATTGTTTTTGGGTTTGGATTAAAGCTAAAGTTCGGGAATTATTTTTGTATTTCTATGGGCTGTCATACTATCTCAAGCTAATACTTTAGATTGTTTACGTGAAAAATCCCCCTTGGTCCCTCCGCCGCGGCGGAGGGATTTTGTACTTTCAGGATTGATGGGTTCGTTACTAACTTTCAATTGAGTCAGCCCATTTCAACTTCAGCCATTCAGCCATAAATTCCCATTTCCGCAAATCCCACCTACAACAGCCGCGAAAAACCACTATGGGCCTTTTCTTCTTTGGGCCATTTTTCAAAACTGTTCTCTTTTATGACCTGACTTAAGCTTCCAAAGGTTTCAGCCAAGGCCTGTTTGTAGGCAGCGATGATTTTTTCATTGTGGGCAAGCGTAGGGTAAAAGGAAGTGCCTGCAAGAAAGCCTTTGGAAAGCATCTGTTGGGTAAAGATGGTTCTTAATATTTCACTTTCAGGATGGTCAAAACTAAAGCTTGTTAAAGCAGGGAAGCCTTTGACTTGTAGGGGAAGGTTTTCACTAGCAGCGGTTGTTTGCAAGATACCCTGAACTTGTTGGCCAGAATGCTCAATGGCCTTTTGAATATCCTGCTTTTCCATTGCTGCAATAGTAGCCAATGCGGCTACTGGACCCAAACTCTCTGTCCAATAAGTGCTACTGATAAAGGATCGCTGAGCTCCTTCCATGGCAGCCTTGGTTCCTATAACTGCCCCAATGGGATACCCATTTCCTAAAGCTTTGGCAAAAACAGCCATGTCGGGTTCAATGCCATACTTCAAATGCATGCCCCCAAAATGTAAACGCCAACCCACAGTAATCTCGTCCATGATCAGCATGATTCCATGTTTCTTTGTGATGGACCTGATGGCTTCCAAAAAGCCGTCCGCAGGATTCTCATACCTGCAAGGTTCCATTATCACTGCTGCCAGGTCCGGTTGTTGGTTAATGATTTCCTGAAAGGCCTCCAGATCATTGTATTTGAAGGGGAAGCTGGTGTTTCTCAGGGCATCAGGAACACCTTCGGGACTTAATCCGGGTAATAAATGGCCTTTGAGGGCATCATTTTCTCCTAGGTTCGCGGCCAAATACCAGTCCTGCCAGCCATGGTAACCACAAAGGGCGATTTTATCCCTGCCGGTAGTTGCTCTCGCGATTCTTACTGCCACTGCACAGGCTTCTCCACCGCCTCTGACAAACCTGGCTTGATCGGCCCAAGGATGAATTTCACAGAGTTTGTCTGCCAATGCTACCTCCTCAGGAGGGTTGAGCGAACACATATTCCCTAGGTTTACTTTTTTAATTATGGCCTTATTTATTTCGGGGTGGGCATAACCCAGAATGCAAGAACCCACGGCATTGGTGGAGAAGTCATAAAAGTGTTTCCCATCCAAATCCCAAATCTCACATCCTGAAGCCTTCTTAAAATAGGGTGGCCAATGATTGGGAGCCATGTTCTCAGGTCTTTTGCTCAGTAGCTGGGTACCTCCGGGGATTCTGGTTTTTGCATGTTTGTAATAAGCTTGATTAGTTGTTGGCGAATGCTCATTTAAATTGAGTAAATGCATGGCATTTCCACAAAAAATCAAATTCAAATCCGATTTATCCAAACCAAAATTATTCGCAGTTTCCTGCAAGGCTGTTAGAGATTCTAATCCTACCAAGGTAGGCTTGCCCCATGCCTGGTCCCAATTGCAATTGTTTTCATCCAGCCAGATAAAACCATTGCCTATGCTTACACATTTTCCTCGGATTTGTGAGACGGGAAAGTCTGTCCCGAACATTAATTTTTCCGGACCGAAGTATTTCAATATCGGTAATATCGCCTGCATTTCGCAGATCCCTGACATGTCAAACCATATATTAGGAATGCTGTTCAGGAATTTTGCCCCTTCAGCATGCAAGGCATGAAAACTCCTCCCACAATGCGCCAAAATCAATTTTACATTGGGGTATTTCAAACAGAGCCTTTGAATGTCTTCGCAGTTTTTAGGATCAAGCAAGGCCTTGTCCTTCATGATATGCAACATGATTACCGCCCTACGTTCGTGTGCAATAGCCCAGATAAGTTCTGGTAAAAAACCTAGAATGCCCGATTGAGAAGTTGGAGTTTCTGTGCTGTACACATGGTAGGGTTTGAATCCGACCACTTTGGCATGTGAAAGCCCCAGCTCCAATTCCTTTTGGGAGGTTTCCGGTTTCACCAGCATCAATCCTCTGGATAAGGTAGACTTTTCCAGTTCATCAAACAGGAATTGATTGGCGGCGGATAAATTAACCTTAGGCAAGGGGGCAGGGAAAAATAAGCCACCCAGTAAGGATGTTTTTGGAAGCAATTGTTGGGTGTAATCTTTCCACTGCTCATGACCAGCTATCTCCGGCCCACTGTTCCAAAAACTATTCTCAGGAGCATTTAGGTCTGCTTTTCTATACCAATGGGCATGAATATCATAGAATTTCTCTGGAACAAAGGAGGTTAGTTCTTCTATAGTGGCCAAATCTTCAGGGCGCAATTGCCAGGGTTTGTTCTCTTTTTCGAGCATCATAAAAGAGTTTTCATATTATGAACTTATGCCTACTTAGAAGCTTTCTATTGATGGTGGAGATAATTAAATGAAATTATTTGCAATTATCATCTAATATTGGGAAGTCACCAGAATTTACCAATCCTATTTACCTATTATTTTTTCACTCCTTTTCTGCATCGTTTCCTGATTTCCTAAAAATTTATGGTCAATATAACTGAACACTACACCTGCTACTATTCCGGAAAACAGTGAAGCAGGAGTAATAAAGAGCACTTCTATACCCAAAAATTTAAAGAAAGCCACTGCAATGGCCATTGCAATACTTATCAATCCTCCAATTAATACCCCTCTTGCTGTAGCAAACGGAATAAAAAGGGCCATAAAAAACAATACGAAAAGTGGGGAAACGAAAAGGTTTACCACTTTGACAACAACATCATACAAATTGCCTTCCACTCGGCTAATCAGAAGGCTTAAGGCAAGGGTAAAGATGCCAACAAATAAAGAAAGAATTCTAATTCTTTTGAGTTGGTCAACTTTTTCAGCTTTTGATTTTCTAGAAAACCTTTTGAAAAGATCTTCTGAGATGACAGAGGAGGTTGCACTTAATCCAGAGGACAAGCTAGACATGGCTGCGGCAAGAATTCCGGCAGCCACTAAGCCTGAAATACCTATGGGTAGACCTACAAGTATGAACTTTGGAAATAAAATGTCAGCATGGGTGGACACCGACTCACCAGCAGCAAGGAATTGCGGATTGTCCAAGAAGTAGGCTAGCACAGCAAGGCCAACGAGTCCCAAAAGGAATTGAGCTACAAAGGAGGTGATCAATGAAACGGCAAAGGTTTTTCTGGCTGTTTGAATATTTTCCGTTGCAAGAAAACGCTGAATGGACATTTGGTCAGAACCCGATGAAGCCACATACCAAATAACTGTCATCAGTAAGGCGTTCCCTATGCTCAAACGTTCCCTGGCATCTATACCCCATTTGTATTCACCCCAATGATCCAGCCAATGTGTCGGTATCCATGAAGTAGCTGAACCAAAATAAACACTTATCAAAACAATGGTTAGCAAGGCTCCTCCCAGCAAAACGCAAGATTGAATCACATCTGTAAATACCACAGCCTTCAAACCACCCATGGTGGTATAAATAATGGTCACCCCTATTAAAATTATACTGATCCAAAGTATGTTTGAGGTAGTATCTTCAAAGCCAAAAATTGAGATGATTGCTGTATTTACTGTGATGAAAATAATGGTGCCCATCCAAAGAAACCGTAATGACAAAAACAGAAAAGTAGCCAGTAATCGAATGCTTACCCCCAAATTAATCTCCAAAATCTCATAGGCAGAGGTTACTTTTAATTTCATGAAACGTGGTATTAGAAACCACCCAACGATATAATAAATTAAAGGAAAAGCCAAAACACCTGAAAAGATCACAGGTCCGTATTTGATCATCTCTCCAGGGTAGGAGAGGTAGCTCAAGGAACTTAGTAAAGTAGCAAAAAGCGATAAACCTACAGCTATAGGATTCATCTTGCCGCCGCCTAATAAAAAATCCTTTTCATTTTTATTTTTCTTAGAAAAGATGTATCCAATTATCATCATTCCAAGCATATAGATCAGAACGATAGCCCAATCTATGGTGGACAATTGGTGGGTCGTTTGCTCCATGTGAAGCAAGGCAAAAGCTGCAGTTGCCATCACATCGGCATTTGAAGCTTTTGTTTCAGCATTAATCTCAGTACCTATGGGATTGTCGTTACGTAAGTACTCTAGCAAAATGGAATGATGTGACCAATCCCCCTTATGTGCGATGGTTAATGCCAGTGCCATTCTATCGCCTTTATTATCAGATTGCTGTAGGGCAAATATTAAATCTTCAATTTTTTTGTAGGACTCAGACTTTTGATGTTCAGGTTCTGCCCAATAGTAAGCAGCAGTGAGCAGGTGAATTTTTGCAATGGAAGAACTGGGTTCATCGAGTGCCATTGTCGCAAGGGATTCCCATCTTTCTTCTGGAATATTTCCTTCCATTTTCAGGGCATAGGCAGCTTGTAGTCTAGGGATTTCCTCTTCGATGCCCGACATCAAGGCTTCTAACATTGGGTTGTTAGATTTTTCTTGGCCTTGCATACTGGCCCAAAGGGTATATACCCAGAGACTTCCTTTTTCTCCTTTAAGGATTTTGTCCGTGGTAGCTTTGGCTAAAGTACTGACGGGGACGCCCAACTTGGCTAAGGTTTCTGCTGCATGTATTCTGTCGCTGGCTTCTGTATCGTTAAATACGGCTATGATTTTGTCAATGTATTGCTGTCTTTCAGCTTCTGTAGGAGCAGATTTAGCCAACACTCTCCAGATGCCAATTCTATAGGGAGCCTGATTTTCATACAGAGCAAGTTGCTTTAAAAATGTATCGTATACACCCTCAGGTAGTCCTACTTGTAATTTATACTCGGCAGCATGAACTTTCACCCATTGTTCTTCCTCCTGCATCACCTTGTCCAGCACCTCATAAGAAAGATTTTTATCCTCTTCTGCGAGCATATTGTTTTTTTCTCCACAAGAAAAGAGGACCATCGAAGTGATTAAAAGGAAGCTTAAATAAGCAATTATTCTTAAGGAGTGACGCATTGATATTATTTGTTTAAGGCGGCTATGTAAGCTTTTTTGGCAACAAGGTCTTCTTTGGCGGATTCTCCAAAATAAATCAGTCCTAATGCTTTCCTACTTCTATTTATACTTGTGTTTGGTGCTGCTCTATGGATGGTAAGGGCATGATGAAGTAACAGGTCTCCAGGATTTGTTGGCATGAATACTTCATTTTCTAAATCTAATGGAGTTCCAAAGTCTTGAATTTCCTGAGAAAACCCCAAGGTTTGAGATTTGCTATGTGCTCTTATGCCTTTTAAGTGAGAGCCTTTCACATAGCTAACCCAGCCGTTTTCTTCATTTACGTCTTCTAATGAGAGCCAAAAAGTAACCGCAGACATAGGGTTTAACATAAAATAATACCCGTCTTGATGTGGGGGTGTTGCCTTTCCTATTTTTGCGGGTTTGTTGAAGAATTCTACTGTTTTTCCTTGCACCGGCTCACCAAGGATTTGTTCAGCCATTGCGGAAAATTTACTTTCAAAAAGCAGATGCTTAAAAAATGTATCATAGACATGAAGGTCTTGGATCATTTTCAACCCTTGTTTGTTTTCAGGATCTTCAAATTTGTAATGCCTGGTTGGTATTTTAGATAAGCATGAAGCTACAATCTCATTAATTTTTAGATTAATAGCATCAATTTCGTTATTGCTTAGAAAGTTAGGTAAATACAGGAAACCCTCTTTATCAAATTTAGACTTGTTTATTTTTTCGGTCATAAGAATTGGGGTTATAAGTGTTATTTAGACCACTTCTTCAGGGTTTTTAAATGGATATTTGTCCATTAGCCCTTTAATTTTTTTATTAAAAATTAAGAAATCTTCTTCTTTATCTTGCATTTCATTTTCTGAGTAGGAATAAAAACCCTCACCCTTGTCCATGCCTAATTTACCGGCATTGATCTTATCATCTATTATTTTTGAGGGGGTTTTGTCGTTTGAAAGTTCCGGGTTGAGATCTTTCATTACCAGGCCGTATATGAATGTTCCCATTAAATCCATATAGCGGAAGTTTCCCGCAAACGGCAAGTAATAGCCGGGATCATTCCGACAAGCCCTGTCGATATCTATTGGTTCAGCATAGCCTTTGTCTATTAAATGGAATGATTCTCTAGCCATGGCTGCCAGCAGCCTGCTTCTAATTCCTTTTCCTTTGCATAGCAGATAAGGGTCCTTGTCCCAGTAGGACTTGGCCATTTTCATTAATTTTTCTACAGGTTCAGGCTTCGTTTTTTCGTTGGTAATTATTTCTAGAAAAAGGGTTTGGTGCGCCGGATATACCCAATTGAGGCCTATTAGTCGTTCTGGAGCAGGAAAACCTTCTTGCAAATCGGTCAGTGCGTAACTTTCAGAATTGATACCAACAAGTACCGTAGCGGAAGCTAAATCGGAAATTTTACCTAAGAGCTCTTTTTTTAGTAATATATTTTCTGAGCAATGGATAATAATCAGGTCTGCATTAGGTAGGGAGGACCAGTTAGGATCCAAAAAAATATTATTTTGTGCTTCCAGTGCTTGTGTCAAGTAGGATTTTGGCAATGCATCTCCCGGAAGAAAAACCTTATGTCCGGAATTGCCCAAACACAAGGCAATTCCGGAAAGGTTTTTTCCATCACCCAATAAACAGATGTTTATTTCTGACGGGGTCATATTATTTTTCATTCATTTTCATCAATACCTTTTCAACACTTTTTAAGGCAAAAAGAATATCTTCTTCGGTGTGTACAGCTGAAAGGTACCAAAGCCCTCTTCCAATGACACGAACGCCGTCGTCATGCAAACCGGAGATGAATTGACCCAATTTAGCCTTGTCTAATTTCAATACATCTCTAAACTCACTTAGGGCTTCTCCATCCGAAAAGCCTGTGTGAATGATAGGTCCAATTCCGGAAACGATCATATTATGTCCTGTTTTTTGGGCAATTTCTTTTAATCCGGCACGTAGCTGATCACCTAATTCGAACATTTTGGCATAAGGATCTTCTCTTTCAAGTACAGAAACAGTCGCCATGGCTGCGGCTACAGTTGGGTTGGCTGTATTCATAGTGCCTGCATGAATCACCCTTGCAGAAGAAATTTCTTCCATCCATTCTTTTTTTCCAACAATGGCACTGATTGGGTAGCCACTTCCAATTGCTTTTGCAAAAATGGACATGTCAGGGGTGATGCCAAAATAGGTCTGAGCTCCTTTTAGCCCTATCCTAAAACCTGTGATTACTTCATCAAAAATTAGAGCGATGTTATATTCATCACACAATTCCCTCAGACCCTGCAAAAATCCTTCTTTGGGTACAATGCAACCATTGTTACACATGATAGGCTCTGTAATAATTGCAGCGATTTCATGATGACTTTCAGCCAGTTTAGCCTTTACTAAATCCAAGTCATTCCATGGAAGCAAATGAAATTCATTGATAGCATCCGGTGGTAAACCTTGGCTCCAAGGGCTTGGGGTAGGTGCTTTTCTTGGCCCTAGAGCTTCGGGTGAAGGGGTGGAAATCCCAAAACAAACGTTGTCTAACCAGCCATGGTAATGCCCCTCAAACCTTAAAAATTTGCTTTTAACGGTTTTTGATCTTGCCACACGAAATGCAGTTTGAACTGCTTCGGAACCATCCAAACAGAATCGCATCATTTCTGCAGAAGGAATGAGCTCCTGAAGCTTCTCTGCCAATTCAAGCTCCATGATATGTTGCCCCGCAAACAATTGTCCCTTGGAGGAATAATCATGGACGGCTTTCAATACTTCTGGATGGGAATGGCCTAAGATCAATGGACCTTGACTTAGGGTGAAATCTCTGTACTCATTTCCGTCAACATCATATATACGGCTACCACTTCCGTGGCTGTAAAATAAAGCATGTGGGTGATTGTATTTTCTAAATTCTGAGGAAACTCCCCCTGCCAATACATTTTTTGCTCTGGCGAGTAGATCTGCTGATTTCTGGTACTTTTCTGTAGTCATTATTCTATTGATTTAATTCCGGATATTGCGCTGCCAATTGGAAGATTTCATGGTTAAAGCTTTTAAAGGCCTCTTCCCATTCAGCAGCTTCTTTTTTTGTATAGTTGTAAAATCCTTTACCGTTATTTATTCCTTTACCTTTTTGTAATACAATTTTTTGCATGGTTGGAGGAACAGTTGAAGAATTGTTTAGTTCTTTAAATAGGTTGTCATAAATCTCTTTAAAATCAGGAAGACCGAGTTGATCCATTCTTTTAAAAAGACCCATATATGTGATCCAAGAGCCAGCATCATACCTGAAGGCTTTGTCGATATCGTCCATAGAGGCTTCCCCACTTTCTAAAATAGCAAACATTTCACGGTATACTGCATAAAGCATTCGGTTGGTGACAAATCCTCGAATATCTTTCTTAAGGTAGGTGGGTTCTTTTCTCCAAGAGTAAGAAAGGGATAGTACCCATTCTGCAGTTTTTTCATCCGTCAAATCCCCTTTGGTAACTTCCAGAAAACGAGTCATATAAGCAGGTTCGGCCCAGTGAATTCCAATAAATTGAGAAGGATATTTTACGTTTTTTTGTAATTCACTGATCGGAATGGCCGAAGTATTGGTAGCAATGACGGTTGTAGGTGAGGTATGCTGATTAATTTTTTTGTAAACCTCAGTTTTAATAGAAATGATTTCCGTAACACATTCCTGCACTAGGCTACAGTGTTTTAGATCTTTATAATTTTTTGAAAGGTGAAGCCTTTGGAGGTAATGGTTAAGCGGTTCTCTTAAGAGACCTGCTTCACCTGCATGTTCCAATTGGCTCTTGATACGGTCTATAGCACCATCCATGTCTTCAGGAAGCGGCGCAATGCCCGTTACCTTATGACCACTTACCAAAAGTGAGACCAATATGCTTGTGCCCATTAATCCTAACCCTACTACACCTATTTCTAAGGTTGAAAAATCGTGATTTTCTTTCAATGATATATACTCGGTTGTTTTAAAATTGCCTATTAGAGCCTATTTTGAAGGCTATATTTTTATAGACATGCGCTTGTTCAAATTTATTATTGATCTGATTAATTTGCTATTAATATTATGTAGAAAAGTGATACTATTTTTTATTCCATTAATTATTCATCATTCTTTTCTTCTAGATCCAAATCTTGGGAGCAATTCCGCCCCTATTATAATCGGTAAATTAAAATTCTCTCAACTTGGGTGGAAATGTAACCTGTATTTAAACCAAAATTCTAACAAAACTTGAACTTGGCATTGTAAAGCCATGTGAAATTCGGGATTTTCCTTGAAATAAAAGTCAATTAGGATAGGATCTTTTTGAAAAAAGTTGGGCTTGGGAAATGCGGGAGCCTGATCTTTCAGGTCATAGAGTAGGGGGTAAGGATCATTTTTTGGATAGACTAAAAAAAAGCTCGGTAATAATTTACCGAGCTTAATGCATTTACAAACTGTTATTCTGAGAATAAAAACTTTTTAAGTTTTTCCTTACTTTCGCCTGTTTTTTGCTGCAACTTACCTAAAAGTTGGTCTTCTTGACCCTCAGCATAAACCAGATCATCATCGGTAAGCTCACCGTATTTTTCTTTAAGCTTACCTTTCATTTCATTCCATTCTCCTTTTAATTCTAATTTAGATGCCATAATATTTTTATTTTATTCGTTAAAGATTAATTCTTATTCTTTATATCTAGCATATGCAATATCCATACCAAGATGTGATTAAGGATTTATGATTTGACTTCTTAAATATTTTTTACCTAGGTCTCAAATTCTTTGTTGCTACCTTTGTAATCCAAAAAGAGGAGAGGTGGTTGCTAAAATGTCCGCACCAATCCATTGTAAATTTTGTTTCAATTGTTGGTTAAAGTTAATTTAGTGTTAGATGATAAAGTATAAGATATTTTTGATTGGTTTGGTATTCCTTGTTGTTCTTTCATGCACTTCAAATGAAGACAAAAAGGGAAGGTTTTTATTGAAAGGGAACAATGAATTAAAGGAAGGCAATTATAAAGGGGCCATTACTTATTATAATGAAGCCATAGAAATAGATCCGGATTTTAAAGATGCATTTTATAATCGTGGAATGGCCAAGCATCAACAAGCAAAATATGTAGAGGCCATTGCAGATTATTCTCAAGCCATCAACATAGACAACAGCTATGTGCCGGCATTGCAACAAAGAGCCATGGCCCATCTTGATTTTGGAGAAAACTATAAGGCTTTAGAAGATACTGAAGCCTTGCTTCGAATAAACAAGAAAGATGAACAAGCCTATTTTATAAAAGGGTTGGTGCACGCGGCTATGAAGTCTTATGAAGAAGCATTGGGTGCTTTTAAACAAGCCATAGCAATTAATCCAAATAATGCTGAGTTGTACATCAATAGTGCCACGGTTTATTACTATATGGGTCATCTTGACGCTGCAACATTAGATCTTGAAAAAGCTCAAAAGTTGAATTCGGAAGAGAGCAAATTACACAACCTTTGGTCTCTGATTCACTTCGAAAAAGAGGCTTACGCCAAAGCACTTGAATCAGTCGAAAAAGCCATTGACTTAGATAAAGACCAATCCTATTATTATAACAACAGGGGACTTTATAAATTGTATTTAGATCGACCGGAAGAAGCTTTGGAAGACATTAACCTAAGTCTTAAACAAAATAATAAAAATTATTACGCCATACGAAACAAAGGAATTTATTATTTCAAAAAAGGAGATATGACCTTGGCGGGTAAATTTTTGAATGAAGCTTATAAAGCAGATCCTGAAATGCCACTATTATCGGAATATTTGACTCAAGTAAAAGACCGTGTCGATTCAGAATGATTCGCCATTGGAGGTGAAAATCTGAATACCCAATTCTCTTTCAACAAAACTTGAGTTGGGCTTTCCTTAAACGGTTTCAAAACCAATGCACTAGAAATACGTATGGGCAGGTCATATTAAAGGGGAAGGCTACAATTCTCATTGCAGCCTTCCGATTATTATGAACATAAGCTGGCAAGTAATGGCCAGAAAAAGTGTTTTTATTTGGGCTATTGATAATCAGAGAACATGCAAAGCTATCAATCAGTTCTATTTTATTTAAAGGTTTGAATTTAAATTATCTCAAAGGTTTGCTTTTCCTTTCACTATACGATAAACAAGAATTTTTTAATATAGTTTGAATTGATTTCAACACGTAATAAAGATCAAATGCCTATTTGGATTTAGTAATACCTAAGTTCTGTTCTTAGTTTAGTTCCAAAAGAAATTTTAAAGTGTCCACTTTGTCCGCATAGTCATTGACTTCTGGGGCTTGGGCAGACCCTAAGGCAATACTTTCATTAAACCAACCATCTTTAGAAACCAGGCATTGAATTTTACCTTCCAATCCGGCTAAACTTTCTTGAAGATCAGTAAGAGATTCATATATTTCATAATAAATAACAGAAATTGGCGATACCAAATCTTTTGATTCTACCAATAGCAGGTGCCCATTGTCATAGTGGGGAATACTATTGATGAGGTACTTGGACTTGTTGTATTCGTAATTGTTAAAGTATTTGTGGTGTTCCAACGCCTCATTTACTTTTTCCATGGCTTTCATGAAATCCTGAATCTGAGAAATATCACTAAAAAAAACTTTAGAGACATTTCTACAGCCCAAGCCATAATAAGTAAAGATGTCTTTGGCTAATAATTCTAAGTCAGCTTCAGACTCTTTTCCGTTAAGAATAGCGACGGAGGTTCTGTTTTTTCTAATAATATGAGGGTATTTCCCGAAATAGTAATCAAAATACCTAGCGGAATTATCACTACCGGTGGCGATATATGCATCCATTCCACTAAGCCTTTCTTCAAAAGAAATATTAGCTGCAAGTTCCGGAGATAGGTCTTTCAACTGTTCTACCAGCCAGGGAATAAGGATATTGTCTGATGATCCCAATTTTACCCTTGCCCTGTGGCCGGCCACTAAGGTGCACAGTAAGTCATGAAATCCAACACCGGGAATATTGCCGGCCATAATGATCCCAATGTTTTTGGGAATACTATTATTATCAATAGAGTAGGGTTCAATCCAATTGGTCAGTTGCTGATAATCGAGGTACCGACAAATCCCTTCAAGAGCTATTGCGGATTGTTTTGGGGTAAACCAATTGTTGTAATTTTGCATTTTAGCATACAATTCTGCTTTTGACTCTCCGCTTAAATTTTGTAAATGGTTACCTAACGAAGCAAGAATAGTTACTCTTTGATTGACATCCATAATTTAATAGTGGGTACATGTTTAAAATTATACCGTAGCAATTGCTATAATTTTTTTCAAATATACTTATTAAGAAAGGAAAGCGAGTGAATAAATGAAATCAAATAGTTAGCATAACAAATAATGTCTATGAGATATTTTTTGAAAGGAGAATCATTTTGCTTGTGAGATTGTGAATTGGTTAGTAGTTTTGCGTTCAATCAAAAATGAAGCACAATGGCAATAATGATAACAGACGAATGCATCAATTGTGGTGCATGTGAACCTGAATGCCCTAATACCGCCATTTATGAAGGGGGAATAGAATGGACATGGAGTGGTGGTACTGAGTTAGATCAGGTAAAACTTGAGGATGGCACAGTAGTAGATGGTGATGAGAGTCAAGAGCCCGTCTCTGATGAGTTCTATTATATTGTAACTCAGAAATGTACAGAATGTACGGGTTTTCATGAGGAACCACAATGCGCGGCAGTTTGTCCGGTAGATTGTTGTGTTGATGATCCGGATAATCGCGAAACTGAAGAGGAGTTAATTGCTAAAAAGAAATTCCTTCACGGAGAATAATCTTTAATAAGAACGAAATCAAAATTTTGTAGTCAGAAAATTGTCTTTTCCAATAGGTATTTTGAAGAATATCCCATATTTTTAAGAAAAAAATTAGGAATAACTTGAATTTAATATTTGAATTGATTTAACTTGGCATTAAATTAATTTTTAAAAAAATAATTAAATATTTGGATTGTGGAAGATAATAAAGATTACGAAAGAGATGAGATTTTCACCAAAAGGGTAAAGGCAGGTAAGAGAACCTATTTTTTTGATGTTAAAGCCACCCGGTCCAATGATTACTATTTGACCATTACTGAGAGCAAAAGGAAAATCAAGGATGATAATTTCTATTATGAAAAACACAAAATTTTCTTGTATAAGGAAGATTTTGGTAAGTTCGTAGATGCTTTACAGGAGGCTGTAGATCATGTTAAAAACGACCTGATGTCGGATTTTGATTTTTCTCAATTTGATTCTGAAGCTGAAACCTCCGAAACTAATAGTGAAAATCCCAATAAGTTTGGGGAAGATCTAAAATGGGATTAACATCTTTCTGTTCTAATTAGAACAGATCAGAACATTTAAACCTGCAAAATATACCAATCGAACCTTGGAAATGTTTTTCTTCAATTAGAGAAAAGCATGATACAGGGTTCGATTTTTTTGTTATTTTTGAACCATGCTAAAGGTAATATTAACAGCTATTGTTGCAACCCTTCTTGTCTTTGTATTAGGATGGTATTTTTCCAATATAAGCCTGTATTTTGTATTTTCACTGGTCATTGCTGCAGCCCTTCGTCCCTTAACGAATAAAATCAACAACCTTTTTATCATGGGGCAACATATTCCCCGGGCAATGGCAATTTTAATTTCTTTTTTAGCCATTATTTCTATTGTGTTTTTCTTGGTTTTGTTGTTTATTCCGTTGTTCCGGTCTCAGGTAGAGTTGTTAAAAGATTTGGATATCAATTATCTATACGATCAGATCCAAAGGCCGATAGAAAACCTAGAAACAATTTTGATTCAATTGAATCTAATTGATAATGAGCCTGGATATTTGATACAACAAGTCAAGGATAGCTTGATTGATAGGATCAATGAGATGAACTTTCAGGGATTTATCAATGGGGTGATCTCTACCACAAGTAGTTTTTTTATAAGTATTTTAGCCATAGGATTTATCACCTTTTTCCTGCTTCTGGAGAATGGTCTATTGCGAAGAAATTTATTGAATTTCATACCCAATAAATACTTTGAATTGTCAGTAGCAACATTTCACAAGGTGGAAAGGCTATTGTCAAATTATTTGATTGGTTTATTAATTCAAATGTCGGTTATTTTCACCATTGCCTCAGTGGGTTTAACCATTGGTAATATTCAATATGCAATGACAATCGCAGTATTTGCTGCTGTGGCCAACTTAATTCCTTATGCAGGGCCCTTACTGGGAGCTACCTTTGGCGTTTTGGTAGGCTTGTCTACAGGCGACTTTAATACTGCCAATGAAGTATATTTGTTTTTATTTAAAGTACTGACTGTTTTTTCCGTGGTACAAATATGTGATAATGTAGTATTGCAGCCAATTATTTTTTCGAAATCCGTAAAAGCTCACCCTCTTGAGATATTTGTTATTATCTTTGTGGGGGCAAAAATTGCCGGTGTATTGGGTATGATATTCGCCATACCGGTTTATACTATATTTAGGGTTTCTATAAAGGAATTTTACAAAGGGTATAGAGAATACAAAATATTTAGAATAGATAAGATTTAACATTAATGGGACTCAAATGTGGAATTGTTGGCTTACCTAATGTAGGTAAGTCAACTTTATTTAATGCCTTGTCAAGTGCAAAGGCAGAAGCAGCAAATTTTCCTTTTTGTACCATCGAGCCCAATGTAGGGGTGGTGACGGTGCCGGATAAGCGATTACAAATTTTGGAAGGTCTGGTAAATCCACAAAAAGTTGTTCCGACAGTGATCGAGTTTGTAGATATAGCTGGATTAGTAAAAGGAGCAAGTAAAGGAGAAGGTTTAGGCAATAAGTTTTTAGGCAATATCAGGGAGGTTGATGCCGTTATCCATGTCATCAGGTGCTTTGATGATCCCAATGTCGTACACGTTGCCGGAGGCGTTGATCCTATTTTTGATAAGGAGGTAATAGATACTGAATTACAATTAAAGGATATCGAATCAGTAGATAAAAAATTACTGAGAATAGAGAAGGTGGCAAAAAGTGGGGATGCCAAGGCTAAAAAAGCAATTGAAAGTTTACATAAATTTAAAGAAGCACTGAAAGAAGGGAAGAATGCTCGGGTGGTAGATGCTGATGAAGATGATTTGGAAGCCATTGCTGATATCCATTTATTGACTATCAAACCGGTATTGTACGTTGCTAATGTAGATGAAGATAGCATTAAGGAAGGAAATGCATATGTGGAAAAGCTAAAGGCGGAAGTAAGCCAAGAAAATGCAGAGGTAATCGTTTTATGTGCCGCCTTGGAGGAGCAGATTGCTGAATTCGAAGATCCTGAAGAAAAGGAAATGTTCTTGGGAGAATATGGTCTCGAGGAGAGCGGATTGAACAGATTGATTGCAGCAGGATATAAATTATTGAACCTTATCACTTATTTTACTGCCGGTGTTCAGGAGGTAAGGGCTTGGACAATTACCAAGGGGTGGAAGGCTCCCGCAGCAGCAGGTGTAATCCATACTGATTTTGAGAAAGGATTTATCAAGGCAGAAGTGATTAAGCTTAGAGATTTTGAAACCTACAAAACCGAGGCGGTTTGCCGTGAAAACGGGAAAATTGCAGTTGAAGGTAAAGAATATGTAGTTTGTGACGGAGATATCATGCATTTTAGGTTCAATGTGTAAATAAATTAAAATATTATTATTAAGTTTGTTGCAACTTATTTGCTCAACTGTCAGTTAGTTCAGGTAGTATGATGAAATAAAATTTTTGTTTAACTTTTCATTTTTAAAGTCGTGAGAATTAGATTAATATTTTCCTTAAAGAACAAAGGTGCTTACTTACCCTTTCACCATCAGTACATCTTAGCTCAGTTTCTAAAAGGCCTGATTGTAAAAGGAGGCCAGGAAGAATTTTTTAACTACAATTACTTTAACTTTTCCGGGCTAAAAGGCCAAACAAAAGTTAGTAGAAGTGGGTTGCATTATTATTCCAGTTTGGTTACTCTAGTAGTTTCAGCGCCTGATGAACCTTTTATAGATTATCTATTAAAGCAGGTTTTTAAAACCCCCAAAATTGAATTGGGGAATTTAATATTGTCTCCAGAGTATACTGAGAAAGAGATTGAGCCACCATTAGAGACATCCAATAAGTTTGTTTGTATCTCCCCTTTGGTTTTACTTACTCCTACATTTGATGATGAGTCAGGTAAAAGGTTTATCAATCCGGATACAGACGAGTTTTCAGATCTGTTGTATGAGTCTACGCTCACAAGAATGGAGAAATCGGGTTGGTACAACCAAGAACAAATGGAGTCTTTCTATAAATTTCAAGTAGTTCCTGACATGGTTTACGTTAACAAACTTCGGGAACAACAAAAGAAGTTTGCTAGAATCTACTCCGTCTATGATATGGATGTGAAATATGAAGTAAGAGGCTATACCTTGCCATTTACATTGTATGCTGCAAGTGAAGTGCAGGAGTTTGTATTCAAGTGTGGACTTGGTGCTTTTACCCATAAAGGGTTTGGAATGCTGGATTTAGCGAACAATATGCCAAGCCAGCGTACAGAACCATACAAATTTAAAAGAGAAGGATTTGTACCTTACAGAGCCCAAGGGCATGAACCACGTAAAAACGACGAAAGAGCGGATGGTGGAGAAAGCAAATCTGTAGAAGAATAACAATTAATAAAAAATACCCGGGAGAAATCACCGGGTATTTTTTTTGCATACTGAAGTTTCAGCGCCTTCGAAGACCAAATACCAAAAGTTTAACTGGAATTATCTGATGGAATGAATTCATTCTTAATGGTGGAAATGCGAGACAATTAGGCTGTTTTTAAGAGTTAAAATTGCCTACCAAAAGATAAAGGTAAAATAATGTGATAAAGCTTAGATTTAAGTTGATTTTATAGTGGTTTAAATTATTAAGCTCCTTAGAATAAGGGTACAGAAGCCCTTAAAAAGCACTGAAAAACTAGTCGAAAGACAGACCGTCTTCAATAATTGCTCTCTAAAATCTTAAAGGACTGTTGTTAGAAACAGCTAACCTTAAAACCTCCTTTTATTTGGATTAATCACCGTATAGCCTATCAATTCGTCATACCTGGAACCCATGGCTCGGTAATAGAAAAATATTTCATATTCATTTTCTGTCTGGAAGTGATTGTCCTCAAATGCTGCCATATTCCAACCCTCCGCACCTTTAAGGCCATATTGATAGTCATACCATCCCTGTTTTAAAAATAAACTGGCTTGGTACAATCCTCTTTTTTTGTTATAGACCATTTTCGCTTCAGGGTCTTTTCCCCAGTTGGTCAAGGCGCCCAAAACATATGGGGGAGAAGGCAATTCAGGAGATTCAAGGTTTAGGGTCAAAAGCACATATTCACTTTCTAATAGGTGATTTTGACGCTCCATATTGAAAATACCAAACTGTCCATTTAGATCCAAGTATTCAAGGTAGGCAAGGGCATTTCTTCCTTTGTCTATGGCTGCTTCTGCAAAAACAACATCTTCTTCCATGCTTACACTTGAAATGTTACGTCCTCTGGTGCGTACAAAGCGCAAGTCAACAAAGCGAAATTCATTGCCTGCCGGAAAAGTGTTGGAACCATCAAATAGTTGGTATTGCAATTGTTTGATGTCATCCCTTATATTGGTAAACCTTAGGCCGTAAATGGCATTGTCCCATTGCTGGTTTTGGCGAATGACTACAAGGGTATTATTCAGCGGGTCAATTAATTCACGTTGGCTGTAGCCAACATTGATATTAATTTGCTGGCTTGTTCTTCTGTCTTCGTTAAGGCTGGGAGGAACGACTTCAGCACCTATACCTACTTGATTTTGGTAAACCATAAATCTTTTGGTGAAGATTACATCTTCTTCGTTTCTCCCTCTGTAAACTTTTAAAAGGTAATTTCCGGACCTTTTTACACTTGGTACCTCGAAGGTGTAATGGATGTATGGAATCCTTGTATTGATGCCATAATCATAGGAATTGATATTAAACTCATTGAATTGGCTAAGAAAATCCGGATCCTTAAGACCTGAAGTAGTCCAGTCGGCGTTGCAGTGAATAATTTTGGCCAGATAACGGTCCGTTTCAAAAGCAATGTCATCAAAATGTAGTTCCAATGGAGTAGTTCCACCCAAAGGAATAACAGGAGTTGTCATTTGGGCTGAAAATTCAGTACTTGAGGGGTAAAGCTGTACTGTTCGGATGTTTTCATCATACACTCGGTCTTCATGGATCTCTTGAGCTGATAAAGGCCCCATTGCAACCAGAATAAATACAATTACAAGTTTAATCAATGGATATTTCATGGGTCTCGATTAGGTTAATTTTCAGTGATGTCCATATGAAGTAAAAGTATCCCAAATAAAAGGGATACTGTCTCTCAAGTGCTCAGATGCTTAAACCTTAATTTTGCAAGCTTTCTATTTGCTCTGCCAGGTCTTCCCATTTTTTGTTGAGGGCAGCTTCTTCTTCTTGGATTTTACTATAAGCTTCATTCAGCTGCTGCATTTTTGCTTCATCTTCATAAACGGAAGGTTGGGCCAGTAGATGTTCCAAATCTGTTTTTTTCTTTTCCAGCGCAGTGATTTGTTGCTCAATACTTTCTAAATTCTTTTCTTTTTCTTTTATGGCCTTTTTATGGGCATGATCCTCCTGTTTGCTTACTGAACTTTTTGGTGCAGGCTTGGGAGCTTTTTTTACAATGTTTTGCGGTTTAGCTTCCTTTTCTACTTGATTTTCTCTCCAATAAACGTATTCGTCGTAGGTTCCCGGATATTCCTTAATTTGCTCGTCCTCAATGTACCAAATTTTATTAGCTACACCTTTGATAAACAAACGATCGTGAGAAACGGTAACAAAGGTTCCTTCGTATTGCTGCAAGGCTTGAATCAGAATGTTTACTGATTGAATGTCAAGGTGATTAGTAGGCTCATCCAGTAATAAAAAGTTGGCTTCAGAAATTAGAGTTTTAGCCAATGCTACCCTAGATTTTTCACCACCGGAAAGTACTTTTATTTTCTTGAAAACATCATCATTTGTAAACAAGAAACAGCCCAGCACATTCCTTAATTCTGTTTCAGATTTCCTGCTACCTGCCTGCATCATCTCTTGCAGGATTTCATTGTTAATGCCCAAAGCTTCTAGCTGATGTTGGGCAAAGAACGATTTAATCAGGTTATAACCTTCTTCTCTCTTTCCTTCTATGGGTTCTGATCCATCAATGATTCTCAAGACCGTGGATTTTCCCTTACCGTTGGCACCAATAAGTGCTATCTTATCACCTCTTTCAATGCGTGCTGTAGTATTTTTGAGAATTTGCAGGTCTCCAAAAGATTTGGATACATTTTCTAAAGTAATAACATCACGACCTGATTGTTGAGAAAAAGTAAATTTAAAATTAACAGATACTTCGTCCCTTTCTACCTCTGCTATTTTTTCCAGTTTATCCAATGCTTTCACCCGTGATTGAACTTGATTGGATTTTGAAGCTTTGGCACGGAAACGTTCAATGAAGCGTTCCGTTTGCTTGATCATTTGCTGCTGGTTCTCATAGGCATTTTGCTGGATTTCTTCTCTTTCAACTTTCTCCTTTTTATAGAAAGCATAATTACCTGCATAGCTGGTGAGATTGCCGCGAGAAACTTCTACAGTGGTTTCTGTGCCATTGTTCAAAAAAGTCTGGTCATGGGAAACGACAATAACAGCTCCTTCATAAGATTTAAGGTAGTTTTCCACCCATTGGATAGAAGGTAAATCCAAGTGGTTGGTAGGCTCATCAAGCATCAGTAAAGAAGGCTTTTCTAAAAGTAGCTTGGCCAACATCACCCGCATTCTCCAGCCACCGGAGAATGTTTTCAGGGGTCGACTAAGATCAGCGGTTTTAAAACCAATGCCTTCCAGTACTTCTTCCGCTTTGGCTTTGATGGTATACCCTTCCAATGCTTCGAATCTTTCCTGAAGATTGGCCAGTTTCTGTATGATTTCATCGGAATAGTCGGTTTCCATCGCTTTAAGCACCTTGTCAATCTCGTCTTGAAGTGACAGGGTTTCCTTAAATGCTTCTAGGGCCACATCCAGGATGCTGTCCTCTGATTGATAGGACAATAGGTCTTGGTTAAGAAACCCTACGCTACAGTCTTTGGACTTTTGGATTTCACCTGAGCTGGGTTGAAGGTCACCATAAATGATTTTTAAAAGTGTAGACTTGCCGGTGCCATTGAGCCCTACCAAGCCAATTTTATCCTTTGGTTTGATGTGTAGGGAAGCATTTTCATAAAGGGGGCGACCCCCAATATAGTAAGAGAGATTGTTGATGGATAACATGCCGCAAAATTAAGAAAACTATGCGGTATATGGCAGCATTAGAAAAAGGAATTCGTTAAAGTAGCGATTTTTCCTCTTTTAGCCCATGAGTTCCACCTTAAATTCGGTCGTGTGAAGGCCTTGTGGTAACAATTTTTCGATTCCCAATTTATTTTCCAAGCTCCCATCATGATCTGTGGTAGCGGCAATCCCATTCCAAGGTTCCAGGCAAACGAATTTTGCGCCTTTTTCTTTGGTCCATATTCCCAGCCATTTAAAGTCTGAAAATTCCATGGCAAAACCTTTGCCTGTTTTTTGACTGATAACGCTTACATGGGTAATGGGGGCTACATCTAAAATCAATGCATCCTTTTCAAACAGCTTATAATCCAAGGCTATTTTTCCGGCATCTAGAGCTAAAGTTTTTCTTTGAGCGGAAATCAGCCCATCATCTAAAGTGTACAAGGGAAGCTTGTTAATCTCCTTTTGACCAAAATCTATTAGGTAATCAGAAAAAGATTCCTTTTCAGCTTCCAGAGGGCAGGCAAAACCGGGATGTGCCCCAATACTAAAAAGCAGGTTTTCATTTTCAGATGGATTGCGCACATTATAGGTTACATGCATACCATTGTCAGTAAGACGATATTTGATGGAAAGTTCAAAATCAAAAGGATAAACTTTTTTACTGAGTTCGTCTGCCTTAAGTACCATGGTAAGTTCCTGTTCGGTTTTTTCAATCAATTCAAAATCCCGATCTCTGGCAAAACCATGTTGGCCCATGGTGTAGGTTTTGCCGTTATGGGAATATTGATTGTCTTTTAATTTGCCCACTATTGGAAACAATACAGGGGCATGGCGGCCCCATACCTTTGGATTAGCTTGCCATAGGAATTCCAGTCCATTTTTTTTGAGCGAAATACATTCTGCGCCCATGGTAGCTATTTGGGCTTCTATTTGGCCAAGAGATAAACGATGAATACTAGGGGAAGACATGATTGAAGGGTTGAAAAAGGTGAATAAAAATGAAATTTATAATAAAATGACATCAAAAAAAAACCTTTCCAAATTTCAGGAAAGGTTTAGTGCGCACGAGAAGATTCGAACTTCCACACCCGAAGGCACCACCCCCTCAAGATGGCGTGTCTACCAATTCCACCACGTGCGCAGATGGGAAGTGCAAAAGTAGAAGATAATTTCAGCAGTGCAAACAAAAATGATTACAAATTAATTGGGAAGGTATGATGTGGAGAAAATAATTGAAATAGAACCCAGGATCTATTAATCTGTATCCAATAGTGGTTCAGTATACCTAATTAAACATCAAATTCCTTTAGGTTGGTTTTTATTTTACTAATTCTTTTGCTCCAATTTCTACTTGATAAATAGACTAAAAGAAACAAGGATAGAAGCATACAGGCAATTGAAGCATATTTTCCTTTTGTAAAGTCAATAGACGAAGAGAAAAAGAAAATCACCGCACAGCCAAAAAGAAAGGAAGTCAGAACAATAGCTATAGTTATTTGCTTTAATTTCGATTGAAAATTAAGAAGTGATTGTTTTAAATTGTCGCCATTGATAGGGTTTCTTAAAATGATCCATCCAATAAAACGGACAAAAATGTATAAACTGGTAGCGCCTATCAAAAGTAAATTTGCCCACAAGGGTTTAGTTCCCCCATCAAAACCATCGTAGTAAACGGCCATAAAAACAATCAAAAGAAGGGCCTCAATAAAAAATTTAAGCTTCATCTTTTTAATCGTCGGGTGGTTTTCCACTTTTGTCATTATTAATAATTCATTTTGTTTTTTTTCTCCAGTACTTGATTGATCCCAGGTTGATTTTAATTTATCGAGTTCCATAGCTTATTATTTTAAGATGATTTTGAGTTTTTCCTTTATTCTATTGATTTTCACACCAACGTAATTTTCAGTTATTCCTGTGATTTCGCCAATTTCCTTATAATTAAAGCCTTCTAAGAATAATGCGATGATGGCCCTTTCAGTTTGATTCAATGTCCTTATGGCATCAAACAGCCTTTCTTCATTTTCTGATTGTTCACTTTCCTGATTTGAGTAAATCTCTTTTGGCGTATATTCGTTGAATTCGATTTCTATTTTGTGCTTCCGGAACATTGCTATAGCGGTATTTAATGCAATACGGTACATCCATGTGCTTACTTTTGATTCCTTTCGAAACTTTGGGAATGCCCTCCACAGTTGAAGCACAATTTCTTGGAACAAGTCCTCCTGGTCCTCTTTACTGTTTCGGTATAGTTTACAGACTTTAAAGATTATCCCCTGATTCGCTTCTACTATATTTAGAAATTCCCTTTCCATAGCCTAATGTCTAGAATGATTTGAAAGCCAAATTTGATAATTACAGCCTTTATATCAGTTATTACATTATTTGTGAATCCTAAAATGATTTCAGTAGCATTTTTCTTATCGCAAGCAATTGACGTCTTTTTATGTATTTCATTTTTTAACTTAACCTGCTTGATTAACGACAGGTCAAATATGGATGTGCGGAGGGATGGAGATATTGCTAAAGACATAAGGAGAAGATTGAAATTTTCATTTCCTAATAAGTTGTCCAAAAAGTAGCAAATCTTACAAATGCCAATTATATTTTTCAAGTGCTTGTCAGTAGTTGACTTGAACCAACTTTCCTATAGTTCTTTTTGATGTAAGGGCTGCTTATTTGTTTAGCTGCCAAAGAGTAGTGTTTTTGATTAAAAACCTTGAAAATCAGAAGAAAAAATATACTCCATTTTAATGTCACAGCGCTCATAGGTGCCACATTCCATGGGGATTTCTTTAAAGCCCATTTTTCGGTAAAGGGCTATTGCAGGAGCTAATAGACTGTTGCTGTACAAGATCACTTTCGTAGCACCTTGACCTTTGGCCCAGTTCAGTGCGGCTTCTCCAAGTTGAAAACCAATATTTTTGCCTTGGGCTTTGGGCGATACACCCATTTTAATTAATTCGTACTGAGCTTCATTTATTTTTTTTAAAGCCACTGTCCCTACAATTTCCTTGTCCCATTCGGCAAACAATACTTCACCGCCATGATCCCGGATGGTTTCCTGAGGTTTTTGCAGTTGGGCAATGTCAAAAGCTTCCATGGTAAAATACATTTCTATCCACGCCTGATTGATGGAGAGAAAATAACAAGCCAATTGAGGTGTGTAAAGATGAATTTTTGCCTTTTCCATCTTTAAAAATAGGGATGTTGATAAAAAGAAGAAAGCGTTTGACCGGAAAATTAAAAGCCCAAATTATACTGCTGACCAGGCTGGTCTATGGCTTCCATTTGTAGCAGCTTAAGCTTTCTCCACAGACCTCCTGCATAGCCGGTCAACTCTCCCGTACTGGCAATGATCCTGTGACAAGGGATAACAATTAATAGTGGATTGGTGCCATTGGCGGCACCTACAGCACGGGCAGCAGTAGGTTTAGAAAGGGCATTGGCAATCTCCTGGTAAGAAGCCGTCTGTCCAAAAGGGATCTTATTTACTTCCATCCATACTTTTTTCTGGAATGTGCTGCCTCCAATGGCTACCGGAATATCGAAAACCCTGAGGTCTCCATCGAAATAACGATTCAATTGACTGATGATGTCTAGAAAAAACAGGTTATTTATCTTTTCTGTTACAGGCTCTTCCGTAAAGCTACAGGACAGCAAAAAACCATCTGCAGCGACAAGTCTGATATTTCCTAAGGGCGACGTAATGACTACTGTTTCTTTCATGTCCTCTACGATTTTAAAACCAACAAAAGGTTTAAATGCTACTAATTCAGTATTACTGCTGACGCTTCAATGAAATATACTATTATTCAATCCTTTAGCCTGGAATAGGCATTTGTCAATTTGCAACTCCGCCTCTGAGTTTTAGCTTTCCTTCATGCGATCAGCTTTTCTCTTGAGCATTGTCAGAGCCCATTGAAAAGGGTAGGGAAAGCCCTGTGGCTTCATGCATTTCAAAATAAAAATAATTGCAATCGACCTTCTGCCTGCCCTATTCATGGGGATTTAGAAGGTTGTATGTTATTAACAGGTAACAGCGTAAAATGTTGCTGTAAATTATACGGATGGTGATTGTCTACTGGACTAAAGGTAACTTTAATTTCTGCTTTTACCAATTTATTTGAGATACTTATACCATCATCATCCGGTATTTCCATACTTCCCTTACTGCCTCTGCTTTTACTTCAAAAGGGGGATATAAGGGGTTGCTTGAACAGAGTAAAAGCTGTTTTTTATTGCTTAATTGGTTGTAAGTCAGCTTGAACGTAACCCCATCCTGCTCGGTGACAATAACGTATTTATCACCATCGCGAATGCCAGTCCAGTCGTCTATGTATTCACAAATGATCCATGCCCCGTCAGGGATCGGTTCCATAGAGTCTCCGTCTACCTGAAAAACCCTGTATTTTTTGTCCTGTGGGAGAAAGGGGAGGTGAAATCGAGGCAAATCCCCAATAAAGTCCGGGTCTGAAAATCCTGCCAGATAACTGGCTTTTGCTTTCTGAGAAACCACTTCTATTAATTCACGACCTTGGGCATCCACCGTGGTGGTGAGTATGCGTAAATCTCGGCCTTTGAGGTAGCGACTGGTTTCCAACACCTCCCTGAGCTTGTGCGCAGGATATTTTTCCAGGTTTTCCTTCAAGATCAGATCTACCGATACCTCCAGGTATTCACAAATCTTCACCAATGTATCCAGCGGAGGGCTGATACTTAGTTCATAGCCGGCAAGCTTGGACCTGCTGATGTTCAGTGACTCAGACATTATGGACTGTGTGATTCCTTTTCTTTTGCGCAGTAATTTGATATTGCTGTGGAGGTACATGGTCAAATTTTTTAATGAAATCAATGGTTTAAATATAAAACAATTGTTTAAATTATAAACAATAAAATGTCAATAAAATTAACAAAACAGATTGTAAATCATAGTAGGAGAGGAAGGTAATGGCAGAAAGACGGAACATTGTACACATGGATTTGGACAGTTTTTTCGTGTCCGTTGAGCGCCTGTATGACAGCCGGCTTATGGGCAAGCCTATCCTGATCGGAGGGTCCGGAGACAGGGGAGTGGTGGCTTCTTGCAGCTATGAGGCCCGGAAATTTGGTATTCATTCTGCCATGCCCATGCGTACGGCCAGGCAGCTTTGTCCGGAGGCTTTGCAGATAAGAGGTGATTTTGCTAAATACAGCCAGAAGTCTAGTGAGATCACTGACATTGTCCGTGAGAGTGTGCCGCTTTTTGAAAAATCATCTATAGATGAGTTTTATGTGGATTATACGGGCATGGACCGGTTTTTTGGCTGTTATAAGATGGCGCAGGAGCTGCGACAAAAGATTATCAAAGAAAGTGGTTTGCCCATTTCTTTAGGGCTCTCACAAAATAAAACCGTATCCAAAGTGGCCACGGGAGAAGCCAAGCCCAATAATGAGAAACAGGTGCCTTATGGAGAAGAAAAACCTTTTTTGGCGCCATTATCTGTGAGAAAGATTCCCATGATAGGGAAGAAAACTTCCCATACCCTATACAATATGGGGGTAAAGAAAATCCACACCCTGCAGACTATGCCTGCGGAATTGTTGGAAGCTGCTTTTGGCAAAAACGGGCTGATGATTTGGGAGAAAGCCAATGGAATTGATCGCTCGCCCATTACGCCTTATTCGGAAGCCAAATCCATTTCTACAGAAAACACCTTCGAGCAAGATACCATTGATGTAGGCCTGCTGGAAGCCACACTTACGGCCATGACAGAACAGCTGGCAAGTAAGCTGAGGCAACAGCAAAAGCTGACCTCTACCGTATCCGTAAAGATTCGGTATTCTGATTTTGATACCCATACGGTGCAGCGACGGGTATTTTATACTTCGGCAGATCATGTGCTTCTTCCCCTGGTTAAAGCACTTTTTCAGCAATTGTACCAACGCCGTCTGCTGATTCGGTTGATCGGTGTTCGCTTTAGCGGACTGGTGCATGGGCATTATCAGATCAACCTGTTTGAAGATACCGAAGAACAAATCTCTTTGTACCAGGCCTTGGATCGACTCAATGGCAAGTATGGAGACAAGACCGTCTGCAGGGCTGTGGGCATGCATGTAGGGAGCAGAAAGTTTAACCCATTTAATGGAAAAGAAAACTGAGTCAGGCTATCTAGAAATTCTAAGGCATAGAGAAATTTAACGTTACTTATTTTTTGCCAATTTATACCAAGTAAAATAATCAGCGGGTGAATTTCTAATTGAACTTGGTCATCTAAGGATGCCATTCAAAGCAATGAAAAGAACGGAATTACGAGAATATTCTTTTACAATGATAGTTCGAACCCTGCCAACCAATTCAAAGAAGACCCTGAACTTTGGGGTGATTACTTCGAAAAATCGAAAAAACTATCAAACCCAAACTGTACTATTGAATATTGTTTATTGATAAACTAAAAAAAAAATATTATTTGGAACTAGGATTGAGTAGTTACCATCTTAAAATTTAGCTCTTTTTTCTTACGGTCTAAAGTGGTTTTAAAGTAGTTTCGATTCTCGTAATTCTCTTTAAATCTCTTTTGAGCACTTTTAATTTCATCTTTAGAAAGATTTGATTTTTCAAGTTTTCCTACCTTGGGATGCAATGCTGTCAAAAAAAGGGAATCGTTGATCTCAATAATATAATAATAAATCCGAAACCCACCCTGCCTTCAATTCTCTTTTTGATAAATGGATTAGGAGAAGAGCAATTTAATCTTTTTCCATGGTAACTATTATTGCCATTGTTTATACCATCAAAAAAATCGAATAACTCAGTGTTGAGATTTTTGTAACTACTTTTTTAGATAGTTTATAGATTTTGATCTTTTACTTGTGGGATACAAAAAAAAAATCATTTAGAAATTTGATATTTGTTTATCCAGATCGTTAAAATCAGAGTCAGTTCTTAACTCAAAAAAGATCATTTCTGTATCCACAATATTCTCTTCTAACAATTCTATCTCGTCCCTAAACTTTGACACTGTAGAAGGACAATCTTGGTCAATCTTACCTTCCTCCATGGCTTTCAAATCATTTTTAAAACCAGAAAGCATTCCCCTACTAATGTGTAGGATCGAACTCACTTTTTGTAGTGTATCATCGTTCGAAGTGGTTTCTATCCACGTTAATTTTTCAAGTTGAGAAGAAACCACTTCCATTAACTGAACCTTTTGATCGATTATATTAATGAAATCGGTAATTGTGTCCAAATAATGGTTTAAGACCTGCTGATAGCGAATATCCAAGCCTCGCGCTTTCAATGAGCTTTCTCCAATTTCATCAAAAGCACCTCCAATTGTTGGGTTTAATGTTTTGCTCATGGATTTATAAGTTAGTATAAAAAGATTAAAGTCAATAAAAGCCTTAATTTTCAATCCATTGCGTAGTTATTTTCGCAACGTAACTTCACAAATATGGTAATCTTATTGTCACAATACAATACTTTTTATACGACAAATTGTTAATATTTAACGTTTATTTCTCAGGCTTTATACCCATAAATGATTGATTTTTTTTTCAATTTTTATTACTGTCGTCCGACTAAATTATCAAATTTAAAATAAAGTGGTCAT
>TARA_R110002167_G_scaffold247863_2_pt1 | contig 148979 bp, 124 predicted proteins | sample TARA_R110002167 | Tara Oceans TARA_R110002167 (sample SAMEA4398238) | marine metagenome | biome: Polar Biome; feature: [MES] marine water layer (ENVO:01000295) within the mesopelagic zone...; material: water (ENVO:00002006), including particulate matter (ENVO:01000060) such... | reverse complement strand
GTCGGTGGCATGGTAACAATAGGATCGATGAAACGCGATCCAGATAGTTTACACGTGGAGTTTGCAGTACATGATTCAGTAGGTGGGACTGTTTTCGTTACCTATGACGATTTACTACCGGACTTATTTAGAGAAGGTCAAGGTATCGTTGCCCAGGGGGTACTGGATGAGTCAGGCAAACTAGAGGCCACCGAAGTGCTCGCCAAACATGATGAAAATTACATGCCACCTGAAGTTGCTGAAGCTATGGGGCAAAATCATAAAAGGACAATTTATAATAAGCCAGTTATTGAAGATAAATAGAATTAATATAGTAAAATCCTATACCGATGAAGTTCTACAATTAATCGTTTGGGATATTGTTGATAGCCTGAGGTAAGTTATTTACCTTAAGCCTCAGATTTCTTTTTAAATCAAAAATAAATTCCTGCAATGTGCCTAGGGTTCTATTATCAATGATTAAAGTCGCTGATTATGATTATGTTCTTCCTGTCAACTGTGTGTTAGTTGACTAACTTAAGTCATTATTCGTCTATAATACCAACGATTACAGAGTTGTTTCTCATCAGTTTGTACTAATATAGTTCTATTTTTCTACCTCATCCAAGTCTGACGTCGGAATGCCGCTGGTGTCATTCCATATGTTGCTTTAAATTTTCTATGAAAATGGCTGAGGTTAGAAAACCCGCTTTCAAAGGCTGCCTGAGTAATAGATCCCTTACCGGTAGCCAAAATAGTTGCTGCTATTTCGATCCGTCGCCCATTACAGTAATTAATAAAACTTTTGCCTGTATGGCGACGAAACTCTCTAGTCAGCACAGTTCTGGAAATACCAAATTCTCTTCCCACTTCGTCTAGACTCTTAGATTCATGCAGCTGAGTATCGATCCAGATTTTTATGTCTTGAATTTTTTGACGATATCGCTGCCGACCGATGTCATCAGGGACATTGTAGCCTTTAACATCGAAAGCTAACAACATGCCAACAGCCCCCCAAGTAAGAGCTAAATCTCTTACATCGGTGATGTTGATACCATCGTGGATTAGAGCTAATAACTCTCGAATATTTGATAAGCTTTTATCATGATCTGTATAGCTTATTTGCATAGCTCTCACCCCTTCCAGCAGGGATTGTTGAGCAGGAGACATATAAGTAGCTAAATCTTGGCTGTTCATACATAAAATTTTAAGTTCGGCATCCTCACCAGGTAGAAAAGCTAATCGATGACGAGTCCCAGGGGCTATGAGTACTGTTCTCCCCGGTTGGAGTTCGATAGTATCTGTCTCACTTTCCAGTCGACCAGAACCAGAACGGCAAAAAAACCATTCTAATATGTCGTGCTTGTGCCAAGTTGTGGATTCATTCACCTTGGCCGTCATACTCCATAGCATATCGTAGCTACCCAATCGTACACAAAATAAGTCGGATAATATAAGACTATTTCCTTTCCGACCATCATATTATGAACTTGGTTTGATCCAGTTCACTTATTAGTAATTAAAAGGAATATGTCTATCTACTATAGCCATTCAATTTTTATAAACATGGTATTTGTGCTTTATAAGTATATTGGGTTAAACAATTGTGCTTATCATTGTTGTTTGTCTCGATAGAAGAACTTATTTAGTTATTATCCAAAGAATGTAATTACTGTTCCTAAATCCGATTTTTAGCCTCTCAAAGGAGACTTGATATTTGAGTTAAACTGATATCTATATCCATAGAATCATTGTGTTCAGGTTTAAATGCGGGGTTTACATTTTTGATAACGGCAACATTTTTGGTCTTAACGAAGAGCAAGATATGACAAATCTTAGGTACTGTTTTTCCTTAGTTTTATTGGGACTTAATTGCTCATGATTCTGTTGTATATTGTAGAGAGAAGATAAAATACTACGGTGACGATCCAAATTATCCTACCGATCATAATGGTTAATTTATGTTCTATGGCATTGTTTATAAAAAGTTTACTTTTTATTGGTTTAAATTATTAAAAGTATTATTGCTAAGTTTAGAAGATCAATTTTGCCAAAAAAGCAAAAAAAAGTGTCAGGGTCTGTATTCATCCATTTTGCTAATTTTTCGGGACATTTGTGATTGTGTCTATCGCTACTAATTAGCAGAAGGGGACGTAGGGGCTGGTTTTTTCTGTTTAGAATGATAAATCCAGTGTTATTGGAAGGCTATCTCTGCAGAATAGAACAGTAGAAATAGTAAGCAGAACGACGACTAAATTATCATTTCCTAGAGTCTGTAAAGCAGTTGTAGCTTCTATGGTAGATAAGTATTCTATTTATAAAGAGCTAGAGTTGTGTGGGGCACTGCGGATTAGTATGTCATTCAGCCGTGTTGTTATGGATGTTAGTTATTGATAATTTTATATATTTTATGAGATGTGGTTAACAATTAGAAATTTTATACTACTACATATTATAGAGCTCTGCTCATGCTCTTTAGCGTAAGAAATTGCCTTTTCTGTGGTAATGAGGCAATTTTAAAAACATGATAAGGTAATTTGAGATGATCATTTGCTTTGCTTCAACAATCTTTTTTTATAGCCTTGCACTTATATTAGTGTCAAGTCGTTTATTACATGAAGATGGGCCCAACCGCTTAGCTGTTACGGTTGTAGCGACAATAGCGGTTGTGCTACATGCCGGAATATTAGGACATGCTATATTTTCGACTGCGGGTTTAAACTTTAGTCTTACCAATGTGATCTCTTTGGTCATTTGGATCATCGCCTTTATTTTTACTGCGCTGATGTTCCGCTTAAGACTCATGGTAGTGGTTCCAGTGGTTTATGCTTGCGCTATCCTGTCGGTTGCTTTGTTGTGTTTAGTCCCTCCAGCCTATATTACCCACTTCGATTTACATCCTGAACTTTTTGCCCATGTGGTTATTTCACTAATAGCGTACAGTACATTACTGATAGCTTCTCTGTATGCGATTCAACTATCTATAATTCAGACTAAATTGAAGAATAAAAAATTCGATAAAAATCCTACCATACCGCCATTGTTGACGGTAGAAAAGCAACTCTATCATTTGGTGATAATCGGCGGTGTTTTACTGAGTATTGCAATAGCAACTGGATTTATATTTTTAGAAAACACTTTTTCTAATGGTAATGGCCACAAAGCGGTTTTATCGATCCTAGCTTGGTTTGTTTATGCTGTTATGCTGTGGCAACATCATACAGTGGGCTGTAAAATTCGAACCGCTGTGCTCTATACGCTGACAGGATCTGGACTACTAACCCTTGCTTATTTCGGTGCTCGTATTGTTAAAGAACTGATATTCAGTTGATGCCTAGGGATGGTGCGGACAAGTCAATTAATATGAACAACTCTCTGTTGAACTTCGCAATAAATCATCCAATATTTCAATAATCAGTTTTAAAAATACTTATTCGCATGTTCCCTGAACTTTACCACTAGACGCGTTAATTAAGGAATAAATGTATGATTCTTACATCGCTCAACATCGATCATTTGCACTTTACAGAAAGAACTGGCTGGAGCATTAAGCCCCATGGTGCCTGCAAAGGAGAACAGTGTATTCCCTTGCCCACCAGTGTTCATAATGACGATGGTAGTTTAAACGCCACAGTTTTGGCTGAATCATTGGGTATGCCGTTAATCAAAGATGAAAAATACAGGCTCTGGGTGCTTGGCCCTGAATCACTCAATGGTCAGGCGTTAACAACTGCCAAGGCTCCCCACTTGGTACTGCCAGATCTGGATGGCAATCTGTTTGATATTTCCAGTTTGCGCGGCCAGAAAGTATTGCTAACCACTTGGGCCTCCTGGTGCGGTTGCCGTACCGACGGCCCTATCTGGGCTGAAGTCAGAGAACGGCTGCACCCTAAAGGGCTAGAGATTGTCACCATCGCCATGGACACCGCTGGTGCCGATGCTGCACGGGAGTGGATAAAGTTGGCCAACCCCAAACACCCTGCACTAATTGATCAAGCCCACATTATGGGTGAACTGTTCGGCGTGTTAAATGTTCCCAACGGAATCTGGATTAATGAAGACGGTGTAATTGTCCGGCCGCCTGAGCCTTCATGGCCTGGCCGTACACCAGTGACCGAACTGGAACTGGAAGATATAGAGAAGTGGGAAAGCGTGAAAGAAATGACCCCCGATCACATAGAAATCCTAAAGCAGGTCAAGCAAATGCGCTTCGAAACCGAGCTCTATCTGGAAATGCTCGAAGACTGGGCTGAGCATGGTGCCAACAGCCGTCATGTGTTGTCGGAAGAAGAAGTGGTTGCACGTTCTCAGCCTCGACCACCAGCGGTTGCCGAAGCTGCTGCACGTTTCGAACTGGGCCAGTATTTACACCTAACAGGCCACCACGAAGACGCCATCCCCCTATGGCGAGAATCCCATCGGCTGCAACCAAATAACTGGACATATAAGCGTCAAGCCTGGTCGTTCGAAGATCCAACGGTCCAGGATCCTAAGGATGTTTATGACGGTAGTATGCTGAAAGATCTTCTGGAAGTTGGCGCTATCAACTATTATCCCAAAATCATTCCCTAAAAGGAAAACCCGATAAAGTCAATTATTGCTGATGTGTTTAATTGTTTTTTTTATAATGATGGAAGGGTGCTGAGTTTGTTTAATAATGAGACCTCTTTGAAGGAACTAAATGATTTAATTATTTCATCATGTTTTTCTGAAGTGAATTATCTGATTTTTAAAGAATTAAGTGATGCATCTTTAATTGTTGAATTTTATTTTTTTCAGATCCTAAACCACCTACTGAAGTAGGTGGTTATCATCAATTAGGCTTTGCCTGAATATCCACTCATGTTATTTGAACTCTGATTTTTAGCGAAGTAAATAGGAAAAAAACATGAGTGATACGAGAAAACATCGCACGTCTATTGGCGATGTCAATATAATATAGTTTGGACACCTAAATATCGATTTCGAATATTGAGGAACAATATAGGGAAGGATGTTTATAGGTGTATTCACGTCTATAGTGAACTATTAGGGTGTAAAGTCGTAGAGCTAAATGTCCAAATTGACCATGTGCATTTAGTAGTAAAGTACCCAGGGCAAGAGCGTGAACATTTCTTAAGCATTTATAATCATTTCTAAATAAGCTGAGTTCATGCCCGCTTTCTTTTGTTTGCGTTTAATACTGACGTTTTTACTGGTTTCTCGTCCTAATTGATTTAATGCAACCTGCCTAAAACATGCCAAATTTTGAGCCGCATCGCCGCGATATATTTGGCAATTATCCTCACGCATCGCAACATCAAGGACCCAATGCAGTTGGTTTTCAATCCCCCTGTGTCGTCTGACTGCTTTGGCAAAGGTTTCAGCATCAAGCGCTTTGGAGCTGATATAATAACGAGTCTCAAGCGTAATATTACCCGCTTTATCTAATCTAAAATATTCAGCGGCACCAATCATAGTTAACTCAGGCCCTGCTTGTTTCATTGGAAGATTATCTGCTGATTTTATTCGATATTCTCGATATTTTTTTAGACATTTAAGCCTCTCAATATGAACGACCCCTTGTTATTTCTGAGCAAATTCAGCTTTTACTGCCTGATGTAAATTTCGTTGATTGCCTTTAACGCTGAGTAGGTAGTCTGCATTGCTTTTCAGAATAGTAGACGCGATTTCAGTTTGAAATCCCATCGCATCTATTGTGATGAGGCAGCCTTTTATATCTAGCAACTTCAATAACTTAGGGATAGCCGTTATCTCATTAGATTTAGCATCAGTTTTGTATTGTCCAAGCACCATGCCATTGGTTGTAGCAAAAGCATTAACCATATGAATGGTCGATTTTCTATCACTGCGATTGTATGAACAGCGAAGCGTTTTACCATCGATAGCAATCACCTCTCCATCAGTCAGTTGTTCGCTACTTTGCATCCATCGAATAAATGCATTCTGAAAGTGGTCTGGATTTATGCGACTAATAAGGCGTGCGATAGTGTCATGTACTGGAATGCGGAGACTAAAATCACCATGATTTTTTAACCAATCGAGGTGGCAATGACCGAAGTCTTCAATTTCTTCCCATCCCTCGCAACCTGCTATGACAGCAGCAACGGTGAGAAATAATACATCAAAAAGAGGATAAGTAATTTTACTCGTTTGGCGGGGATCATCGATGTGATCAAAGTGTTCAGAGAAACCAGAAAGACTTATGCAATACTCCTTAAAAAAGAGTATAAGATCACAACAGTATTAACGAGTCAAATAACCTGTGTATTTAAACGAAAAGTGTTCACGATCTCGCCTTGGTAAAGTACCCCTAAACTATCAATATCAATATTAATGGGTGCCTTAAAGGGGAAAATAGCGTTAAAAATGTTTAGTAAATATCCCTATTTAAGAATGAATAAATTATGGGGAAATCACTTCTGGCAACGAGGATATTTTGTCGATACCGTCGGAATAAATGAAGAAGTAATAAGACGATATGTTAGGCATCAAGAGAAAGTAGAACAACAAGTACAGCAGCAGTTAGAGTTACAGTAGACAACGCCGCCTTTTAGGGGGCTAAATCAAAGCCACATTCTTCAGAAGGTGACTTCTTTACATATATAAATAAAATTTTAAACAATTCCAATTTAAATAATTTGACGAAATATGAGTCTTTGTCTTTGTCCACTGCTTTTGAACTTGAGAAATCTTAGCCGGGCATGTTATACCCGAATTCAACTTCATAGAGTACTTTTAATATGCACAAGGGACATATTATGGAATGCTTATGTAATCACTCCAGTGTTTAAATTATGTCTTTGCAAATTCTTCTGTAAGAGTAAAACGAATATTTCCTCTATTTAAACCATCTTTGACCACACTTAAGCCACCAGAACGGATCATCCATTCTAGTCTATGGTCTCTATATTGGCGGCTAAACCCCTGTTCCAGCCATTGCCAAGCATCTGCTAACCCAGGCATAGTGGCACTAGCTTCTGCAATTGTATCTGCAACAGCGGGTCGGATAAGACAGCGTTTCCACCAGGCATCTAGAGGCGTTCCAGATGTTGGGACTACCCCCAACATTGATGAAACAGCAACATGTGGAACCGCACAAATATCACCCCAGCCAAACTGTTCTCCGCTAAGCCAGGAATTGCTGCCTAACTGGCCTTGTAACCATGCGTGCATATTCGATATATCCCTTAATGCCGCATCCTTCAAGGTGGCTTCTATTCCGCCTCCTCGGCGAAAACAACTCAACTCTATCAATCCCCAGTTTATAGCTTCATAATGTCCATCACACACACGTTCAATCGTACGCATTTTGGCTTTGAGTAGAGCGGAGTTAGGCATCATCGACGGTAGAGGGATTGACTCTTCAAGATATTCCAATATAACACTTGAATCATACAAGAAATGGATTTCATCTATTTGCAGCAGTGGTACTTCACGGCGTGGATTTTGCTCAAGAAGTGGATCATTTCCACTGCCGACACCCGCAGGCTGACAGCAGCTGAATGCAACACCTTTTTCACGCAACATGATTCTTATTTTCTGGGCATAAGGTGACATTGGGTGTTCAATAATCTTGTAAGACATAGTATTTTTCCTTAATTAGACGGTAAAAAGCTCCCCCCTGTTAACTGGCTTTTTCTAGGGTCGCAATGGTATGGGGCATATGTACATGGAGGTGTGATATAGATTCAGCCACAGGCCTTACTGTGAAGCTTAAAAAGTCGGCTTGTAATAGTACAGCCACTAGTTTAGGTGTATTTGCATCATGGTAATGCACCAGTACTTTCTCCCCGACGATGAAATCTCGATATATTACTGTGTCTGAAGCCAGCGGAACTAGAGCTGCTGCTGATGCCACATTCAAAGCCTGCTGGCCAGTAATATCCTCTAATCGTACTCCGTAGCCAATAGCTTTAATCCGTTCAATCCAGCGGCAAACCAGCGGATAGTCTTTTAGAATGATCTTCGAAGCACCTTTGCCGGTAGATATGAAAAATAACGGAAAGTATGCCGCGGCATCTATGGCTTCACTCTTGTTCCCTAATAGATATCGTCGTCCATCAGAAAATTGGTTTTCTAGCCATTGCAACGACATTCGCAAATTGGCCTTTGCTTGTGGCATTGCGTCAGACATTGCATTTTCATCAAAAGGGCGGCCCAACAGATCGCTTCTGTCACTCAGGAAGGCTTCGTCATAATCCCAGTCGTTACTGGCGAACAGAATGGTCACTAAACTGTAGAAAAAAGCATCATCACTCCAGTGGGATAATGCCCATGTCAGTCCTTTTCCCTGCACTGAAAATACAGAGCGTAGGGGATAGCGTCGCTCCAACTCTTCGATGATAAAAAGGCTGTCGAAATATAAATCTGCACCTATCTGCAGAATCGGAATACACCTATATCCTCCGGTCAAAGCCACCATCTCTGGCTTTGGCATCATTATGGGTTGATTACAGGCATGCCATTGCAGGTTCTTCATCCCTAAAACTACACGAACTTTTTCTGAAAAAGGTGATATTTCATATTGATGTAAAATGAGAGTGTTGCTGTTGAGTTCCATAACAAATTACTCGATTGAATAAATACATGGAATAAGAACTTATATAAAAGTAATAGTTCGAAATTATATTGCATAAAATCTAATTGTGTGATCTAAATCAAAAGTTCTATCATACTGGAGTTTTTGAAATTAATAGTACAAGTAGTAATTGCTAGAGGTGTTTCGTAAAATAAATGCCTTTTTAGTTACTTATCGTTTTAGTCTGATACAAGTTAATGCTCTACGTAGTAACTACAACTTTACTATGCTACCGTCTGCAAAGTCTGATTTTGGTAGTTGCGACATGCGAATTGATGATCGCAAGGCACAACCTCCTTTAGCAGCTCGTGGCGATATGGCTCGAACATAAATGTATATGGAACAGACTTATCCTAAATACAAAATGAGTAAGCAACAAAGTCAATTAATGCAAGTTTGGGACAAACAAGATCCTATTACTCGATTGGAGTGTAAACGTTCTAAACGTATTGAAAAGCTTCAAGGTAATGCAAATAAGATTGTTGATAGTCGATGCGAATCTATTCAATAGCGAATCAACTGTTTAGTCGACTGTTGAATTTCATCTTATTGCAGTGCTTATACTGACTTGACATAAATAGATGTGTTTTCGCTGTAAATTGATGTGGATGTGACTAAATATGCAGTTATTGCTGCATATTCTAAGCTTTATGTCTTTCTCTCATGATTACATACAGAATGAGCTAATAAAGCGCTAAAACACGCTAAAAATGCACTTTAATACATATTAAAGTGCATTTATGACTTATGTGACTCTATCTGTCGCTCAAAATGTAATGGACTAAATCAGTAGAACTAATTACTGATTTTTGAGTCAATTTCTTGATGCTTTGGAAACCTTGACTAAATAGTATCTATTATTAGTGATATCAGTGATTCTTAAAAATGACTTGTTACCTCTCTTTAACTACATTGAAAATTTTTGACTAGTTGGTATCAACAGGTGCCAGAGACTTTCGCTTTTGATAGCGGTAGTAATTATTGTTTTTCACACCCAACACGTGACACATTAATATCACAGGCCAGATCTTCTTATTTTGGGCAATAAACGCGTATTTTACTTCGTTTCTTTGGCAAAGAAGACCGTCGCTTTTTTTAATATTTCACGCTCCATTTCTAAGCGCTTTACTTGTGCCTTTAGCTTGCGGATCTCTTCCTGCTCAGGTGTCAGCTTGCCATTGCCTCTGAATGCATGACCATCATCATTTTCGGATTCTTTTATCCAACGACCGAGGAGCTGAGCACTCACTTCTAGGTTTCTTGAAGCTTCAGCAATGCTGTAATTTTGCTCTATTACCAGCGCAATGGCATCAAGTTTAAATTCTTTTGAATAGGTTTTACGTTTTGTCATTTCAATCTCCAATTAAATCAATTATGTCTTAACTGGGTTAGTCGTATCAATTAAACCACGTCAACTTGTTAAAAATTCACTGGATCAATCACTGAACGGTTCTAATCATTGTATCGTCAGCATGGTGGTCATCGGTAAGCCTTTTTACGTTTTGAATCAATGGTGGTGACCAAGATATATCGTCGGAGATCAAATTGACTATTCCAATCCGCAATAATCGTGCACAGAGAACTGAATAAATATCGAACAATGGCTCGGTGACTATTCACATTAGCGGTGGTCGTCAATCGCGTTAACATGCTGTTTTAATGATTCGATATACATAGCTTGATTCCTTAAAAGGAATATAAGACCTCTAGTATTTTATTTGGACAATATTTCCTTAAAATGACTCAAGTAACGTTCACTATTTGACCCTAGGTTGTTAACGTTAATGTCCATAATCATTTGAAGTTATTACGTCATCACCAGTCAAAAATCGACAACTAGTTAGTTAATAATTTTGCTTTCACTCAAATTAGTTTTTAATTTCAGTGTTGTGTCAGTCTCCTTTTATCGAACAAAAATCTATCACAGCTCACAATAAAGAAATGTTACTACGGTGTATTATGATACTGTAGTAACATTTCTTTGTGGTGTAATGTTAACCTAAAAGTTAAAACTTTTAGGTTAATGAATCTTGCAAATTCAAGTTTTCGATCATTTGCAAATAACGTTTAAATAGTGAGAGTAAATAAATATGAGAATTAAGAACACTAAGTTACTGGTCAGTCTATTTGCTATTATACCTTCATTAGCGGTAGCAAATGCGTTCAACGTAAACTGGCAAGGCGCAAAAGCTACAGCTATGGGAGAGGCATTTGTGGCTCAAGCTGATGATGCTTCGGCTGTATATTATAATCCGGCCGGTATGAGCCAATTAGATGGAAAGAATATTATTGGCGGTGGTACGATTGTTACTACACAGCATAAATTAAACACAGATGATGACTATACATATTATGGTAAAAATGGGATATTTTTTGTGCCAAATGTATTTTATACCCAGAAAATAAATGATCATATTTCAGTAGGAGCAGGAGTTTATGCTAATTATGGCTTAGGTACTAAACACGGAGACGGGTTTCCAACTAAATATCTATTAGGAAATAAAGAGACATATGTTCAAGCTGCATCTGTAACCTCAGCCATTTCATATCAAGTAACGCCGAAACTTAGTATTGCTGCTGGGGGAGTTTATCAATTTTTGGAACTGAAATTGAAAAGTAAAGTTAATAGTAAATCCTTATCTGGTGGAGTGATAGAACAAGATGGTGAGTGGGATTTTGATTTTGATGATGACGGGGCTTGGGGTTATAACCTCGGAGTGTTATATAAGGCAAATGATCAATTTTCTATTGGTTTAAATTACAAAAGTAAAATTACACATGATCTCAGTGGTGATTCAAAAGTTAGCATTGATAGTGCGCTATCAAGCATTTCAACAATGCTAACCAAAGACGTTACTGCCAGTGTCACTATGCCAGCAAATGCTTCTGTTGGAGTCGCGTATAAGCAAGCTCAGTGGACTATAGAGGTTGATGCACTTTGGGTCGGTTGGTCCGATTTTGATAAAATTTATATACCTGAACTTGATGCTACAGCTCTGAAAAATTATGACAATACAGTATCTTATCATTTTGGTCTTCAATATGTGTTATCCGATGTAGTATCGCTTAGAGGTGGTTTTGTTTATGATCCAACCCCTATTCCAAGTTCTACTCTAGATCCAACATTGCCTTCGGGAGACCGCTATTCAACATCTGTGGGAATCGGGTTCAATCTAAAAAATAACTGGACTATCGATGTCGCCTACCAATATATCATTGATAAGGGAGGTTATTTTGATAATTCCACAGGAACTGACTCATTAACAGGGTTACATTACCAAGGGGATTTGAGCGGAGTTGTTTTTAATATTATTGGTCTCAGTGTTTCAAAAAAACTATAAAAATGATTATTAGTTGATAGTGAAATTATTTATAACCTTTTTACTTAAATCTAATTATAGAAATTTGCGCTCATTGGATCATTGAGCGCAAATTTTTAATTGGCGTTATTTACTTTATGGTAATTGTTTTGTCTTTTACTAGTGGATAAAGATCATTTGCAAGAATATCAGACATCTCCATGATGTCTCTTGGACGTCCTGCTAAAAGCCAATGCTTGAATAAGCAATGGGTGCCCCCAGCAAAATAAAAAATTCTCGCAAGATCAGGTGCTTGATCATGATTTTTATTTACTATTTCCATCATTTGAGTCGTGTATTGAATGTAACGGTCAATGATGTAGTTATCCATCTCAGCCTTATACATGGCGAGAAATAACTCACCGTTATCATTAAACCTAGAGAATAGTATGAATGTGATTTCATTGAAGTATTTACACGAGTCAATCACTTCTGAAATTTCATCCATATAACCTTCTGCTCTGTAATCAAGCTCATTAAGCAGGATATCTTGGACAGAACTATAGTTCCTGTAGAAGGTGGGTTTTGCCACATCCGCCAAATTCGTTAGATCCTTGATAGTAATATCTCTAAAAGGCTTTGTATCCAACAGTTTAAGCAGAGAATTAAGCAATAAGGCTCTCGTCTTCAGTATTCTTCGATCTACTTTAGGTTTCAAACAAACTCCTTATGAGCGTTCAACATAATCATCATGCAGATTCCAAAAAATTGTAACCAGAGTCACATAATGCACAAGATTACATTGAACGCAAAGCTAATAGTGATATAAGTATAGCTTAAGTTACGCTGGTAACTTAAGCTATACTGGTAACTAAATTTTTTCAATGCGAGCTCAACTCGAGGCTGTTATGAAATTTATAAAGCAATTATACACACTTGTACGCTCTAAGCGGCGTTACACGATCATTTTTGGCATATTCGTCATCTTCTTATGTTATGACAATGTTGTTCTTCCTTCCTTGGACAAGTGGGGGTCAACTGAATTGGAACGTACTATGCCATTGCCTGGGGATAGCCTAGTGACTCCAGCTCCAAAATGGAATTTAAATCAAGCTATTACGATCAATGGAACTCCCGAGGAAGTCTATCCATATTTCGCTCAGATGGGTCAGCGGAAAGCAGGATTTTACAGCTTTGACTGGCTAGAAAGACTTTTTGGGTTTGGGATTTACAATACTTACGATTTGAAACCCGAATGGGAAATGAAGACTGGGGATTTCTGCTTTTTCCATAAAGCAGGAATGGGTATGAGGGTTGCTATTGCAGATAAGCCAAATGTACTGGTCATGATTTCAGATTCTCGGGAGCGTAATCATCCTAAGCCAGCAGATGCATGGGAACTCTATTTGGGAGGTGAGGATACGTTCTTCGTTTACAACTGGAGCTTCAACTTTATTCCAGTTGAAGGGAATAAGACCAGAGTCGTTGTTAGAACGCTTGCAGACTGGAGCGGCGGTCAGTTGAGGGGCTTCTTTATAAAACATGCATTTGCATTGCCTTCAGACATTATGGATAGAGAAATGTTGCTGAGAATTAAGAAGTTAGTTGAAGACAAAAATGGCAGAAAGGATTGAGTGAGGTAATTATGTCAAAGTTTTATGAAACAATCGTCATTGGCGGCGGTATGGCTGGGATGGCATGTGCCATCAAGCTTAATGAAGCAGGTAAAGATGTTGCTATGATCACCGAGATCCTCGGTGGTAAAACGATGTATGACACTAAATTGGACATGAACTTCGGCGCAGTTTTCTATATGGAGAACTATCATAACGTCAAGCAGATTCTTGAACATGGCCCTAAGTTAATGAAATCCTATGGCCAGGTTATGTGCCACCGGTCAGCATCAGATTACTTTCCTGCACTTAGTTTCAGAATGCTTAAGAATGTGTTTCAACTGTTGAAGTTTAAACGATTCATGAAGACGTTTGTTAAGCACTATGAGTTATACAAGAAAGACTGTGAAGTCATTTCAGTTAAGGAAGCGATGAAGAATGACCCTTTTATTAAAGATCTTTACTTTAAAACCGCAAGACAGCTGATTGATCAGCTAAAAATCGAGTCAGCAGGAGAAGATCTCATATCTCAATTTGTTTACGGCTGTACAGGCACTGATGTTGAAGGCCTTAATGCGCTTGATTTTTGTAATTGTGCTCAAGGGTTGGTAATGCCAATCTATAAATTCAGCATGAATTACAAGGCAATAGAAAAACGCATAGGTGAAGTGGTAATCGATTCAGTTGAGTCAGTTACTAAAACGGATCTAGGGCATGATGTTATTACTAAGTCTGGAAAAGTGTTTTCATGCAAAAATTTGGTCCTAGCGTGCCCAGCAAGAGTTACTCAAAAACTGATTGGACTAAAAGACATTAGAAAGTCATCCCAACTTTTAGCCTATCTAGTCTCTGGTGTTCCTAAAAGAAAATATCAGAAAAATGATATACATGTATTTGCGGATACAAATCCGTTGATTTTCCTGTACAACCGAAATAATGGCAAAAATGAATATGAAGTATTTTCGGTTAAAGACATTGAGTTAAACGAATATTTTGATAAGTACGAGTTGCTAGGAAAGGTTGAGTGGCCAGACGCATTATATGTGAAAGGTAATGTCATTCTTGATCAAGCACCTGGTCATGGTTTGTATATAGCGGGTGATCATAATGGCTTAGGTATGGAGCCAGCTGCAATATCGGGTGTTTATGTTGCAAACAAGATTATGAATAGTTGATCGAATTATAACGTATATGCGGGTATTGTTCGGCTTTTTTCATACCCGCATTTTAAGGTAAGCGTCATGGTAAATATAAAAATTTCGAATTTTTAGAAAATAAATATACCAATTGTCATTCTATTTATCATCGGGATTAGGTTGCAGTCATTATGGGTGAAGCATGAAATAGATAGTTTGTGACTTTGGGGGATAGAACGCTAGGATATTTTGTTTAACTGCAAAAAAATGTCCTAAATATATCGTTCTCTTAATATGATTTTATAAACATTATTGTTAGCTGTTTATGAGTATAGGTTAAGGGCGTAATTGTTTTATAAGTAGTAGCTTAAGGACAACTTAATTATGAGTAGTTTAACAAATAAGTATAAGCCACCTAAAGACAGACTTTATATTAGACGGGCATTTGCATGGCTTTTCAAAATGTCTCCTAATCACAAATTTATAGCAAAGATGGCTTTAAAGCTAATTGTAATATCAGGCTCGGTGTCAAAGGTACCTGTACTGTCTTGGGTTTATAAGAAAATAATCTTGATGAGTAAAAATGATCATTCTCAAGGCTATAATCTCCCCCTAAATGTCAGCATATCTAAGGATGATGAATTAAAGCAAATTGTTTTGCCAATCGATCTGATGAAAAAAGCTGTTGTTGATGCTAGCTATCGTGCAATTCTTACTACTTGTATTTGCCGTGAAACACGCGGCTGCAAAGAATATCCAACAAATTTCGGTTGTATTTTCCTCGGTACTAATGCTCTACGTTGTGTTGAAAACGGTATTGCAAAGGAGGCTACGATAGAAGATTGTCACCAACATATCGATAAAGCGAAGTCATTAGGATTGTCTGGTCAGGCGTTATGGGTCGAAGTGGAGAAGTACATTTGGGGATGGGATATCCAGAAAGTAGACCATGTTATGGAACTTTGTTTCTGCTGTCCTTGTTGCTGTACCGCATTTAAATTCGCAGAAAAGGCCGATGAACATATTAAATCTATTTACCACCGTCCAACAGGGTGGTTAGCTACAGTAGACGAAGCTGAATGTATCAATTGTGAATGCTGTTATAAAGTGTGTCCGTTAGGTGGTATTGATCTTCTTGATGAATGTGTTCAAACAAATGATCATTGTACTGGATGTGGACTTTGCGTTGAAGAGTGTCCAACCGAAGCAATAAAAATTGAAAATTTTGGAAATACTAAATCTGATATTCGTGAATATTTTAGTAGTATCGACTTCAAAATTTAGAACTTTGGGGTGATTACAATGCATGAATTTAGTCTTGTTGTCAGAATTGCCGATATTGTAGAAGCGGAAGCAAGAAAGAGGGGAAATGTTCACGTCAATTCTCTAACGCTTTTAGTCGGTAAAAATTGTGGTGTAATGCGTGAAGCTTTAGAGTTTTCATTTCCAGTCGCATTTAAAGGAACGATTTTACAAGATGCTAAAATATATATCGAAGAAGTCGAATCCATTTTGGAATGTAATAGATGTTCTACTCAATTCCAGTATAAAGACCATTGTAAAAAGTGCCCTGAATGTCATTCAGAAGACGCTGTGTTTATCAGTGGTAAAGAATTCAAAATTAAGTCATTTTTAATTTCGTGAGGTATTTAAATGTGTAGAGACTGTGGATGTTCTGACACTTCTGATTTTAAGCTAACAAAAATAATGCAGTTATCTTTGGATGTAAATGTTGGAGGGCCTCTGTTACCAAGTGGGCATGCTCATGACCATGTTAGTAGAATTGAACACTGCGATAATGTTAATTTGGAGATGGATGTTCTCACTCAAAATGATGAACTTGCTGAGGCTAATAGAGATTTCTTCTCAAGAAGCAGTATTGTTGCTATCAACCTACTGAGTTCACCTGGTGCAGGTAAAACAACTCTGCTGGTTGATACAATCTCTAAGCTTAAATCAAGTATTGAATTTTATGTTGTAGAAGGAGATCAACAAACGTTAAATGACGCACAGCGTATCAGTGCAACAGGTGTTCCAGTGGTTCAAATTAATACAGGTGATGGTTGCCACCTAGACGCTAGTATGGTTGATCGCGCTTGTAAAGAACTTAAACCAACGAATGGCTCAATTTTATTCATTGAGAATGTTGGAAACTTAGTTTGTCCTGCCATGTTTGATTTAGGTGAAATTTATAGAGTAGTCATTGTTAGCATTACAGAAGGGGAAGATAAACCGTTAAAGTACCCCAATATATTTGAATCTGCAGACATTTGTATTATTAACAAGATAGATTTACTTCCATATATTATATTTGACATTGAACTACTGAAAGAAAATATAAGGCGCGTTAATCCGCACGCTCTTATTTTTGAAAATACTAATCAAAGTGAAGGAACAGGCTGGTTGAATTGGATGAGACGCATAATGAGGGGTGTTACTAATTAGCTTTTCGAGTGGCAGCAGTAAGTTATCGGAAACAGGCAAAGCCAGTTCCTTGCTAATGGTATTCATTGTTAATCTCACAGATTTTAGAATAGGTCGGGATGTGTTTGGCGTAAGCTGGTAAAGTGGTTTAGGCCAATTGTTAGGTTGAAAATCCTTCTGCAGATCTACCATTAACAAATGTTTTTTATAGCGACTCTGGAATGGTAAAAAAAAAATACGCACCGTTACTCTGTTTATCCTCAATACTGATATTTCCGCCTAGTTTTTTAGTAACAAAGTTATAAACAATATTCATCCCTAAGCCACTCCCGCCTTGGTTGTGTTTGGTGGTGAAAAAGGGATCGAAAATTTTTGGGCTATCAGTCAATGGAATACCCACTGCATTGTCTTTATAGTGAAATTGAATTTGACCTTTCTGTTGAACTATCTCTATTTCAATTTTTCCATCGCTCATACCCACTAACCCATGGATCATTGAGTTACTAATAAGATTAGTCATAATTTGCCCAATGGCTCCTGGAAACGTCTCTATTGTTATCGATTCATCGCAAATTATATTCCATGTATGTGAAGTATTTTTAAAATAATGCAGCAGGCTTAAGAGGAGTTCTGTTAGGTAACTTTTTACATTAATATTGCGGGTTTCATCATTTGATTGATCTACTGCTAGCTGTTTAAAACGACGTATTTGGTCAGCTGCACGAATAAGATTGGACTCGATAATAGTAGAAGATTTAGAAGCCGTTTCTAAGAATTTTTCTAAATCATTACGCGTCAACTCATCTTTATTATAAAGAGTTTTGTAATTAGTAACTTGTTGAGTTAAATAGGATGATGCCGTTAAAAAAATACCTACAGGAGTATTTATTTCGTGTGCTACGCCAGCAACCATTGCCCCCAATGATGCCAAACGTTCAGAGCGAATAATTTGATCCTCAGCGCTTTTTAATTCGATTAAACCACGTCAACCTCTGCGAAGAACATCACCGCAAATGTGAGTCGTTTTTTACTTCTGGCATTAATGATTTAGGCTCTCGAGTTTCTTTTAGCCGTTCTTCACGTGCCATCTTAATGGCTATTTCGGTGAGCACGTTAGCTTGACCTTTAGCACTCACTATCATTAACGTGCCGAGACAAAAAAATGTGACGTCATATGCCAGCTACACATAAAAGCCGTAACCGCCCATATTCAAAAATTCACTAAATGATTCAAATTGCATTATTTTACTCCTTGCGCTTTCGCAAGTTCACGTACCCACGGACGCATACTGTTGCGCGCCAGCACTTCCGCTTTAAATCTCATGGTTGAAATAGCGATAATTAACACCCCAAAGCCAAAATATTCATCAATAACGGAATAAGCATCTCTGAAGGCATCGCTGATTTTTCGGTGATTTTAATCGTCGAAGGCTGATGTAATGAACTCCACCAATCGACGAATATTTGATAATAGGAATGTTTATTACGCCCACTATTATCAAAATCTCCGCGGCACGAGCGGCTAATACCTTATCTTCAAATGAGGCATATAACGAAATCACCCCAAGATACAAAAACAGTAAGACTAATTCTGACGTTAAGCGAGCATCCCACACCCACCATGTTCCCCACATAGGTTTGCCCCAGGTTGCGCCTATTACAAGGGCTATCAAGGTTAAAACTGCACCGACAGGCGCAATTGACGCAGCCATCCAATCAGCCACTTTAAGTTTCCATATTAAGCCTATAAATGCTGCGCAAGCCATACCTATATATGCCACCATCGACATTGAGGCAGAAGGGACATGCACAAAAATAATACGGTAACTGTCACCTTGTTGGTAATCGGTGGGGGCAAATATCAATCCCCATATGGTACCTACAGCAACTAACTCTAGTGCTAGGCTGGTAAACCAATACTGTAACTTTACAGCTAATGATACGCATGCTCAGTCTCGGCGTAAGGATGAAGCCATTTCAACATAATCACTTCTCTCTTTGAAAATACGCCAAGCATTATTGGCGCAGGATTAATAAAACATTCTACTTAAGCTAAGCTGGCAACTCAACAAGTGTCAGCTCAAACCAATCCGGATCAGCCAACAATTAACTAATAAGAATTAATTCATTAACGATACGCGCCGCAAAGTAAGCGAGGAATATTAATACTGCCCCGCTTAAGGTATAAATCACTGCTGTACGAATTTTGCAGCCTTTAGAATACAGCTGCCACAACATAGCCACATACACCCACCACGCTAAAATAGACAACACCATTTTATGGCCCATTCCGCCGACAAAGATGTTATTGAGAGAAATAAAGCCTGTGCCGATCGACAAGCTCAACAAGACCATCCCCATGATTACTAACTGATAGAGCTGCTTTTCTAACGTCAGTAATGGTGGCATTGATGGTGTTTTGATTAGTTGTTTGGTCTTCAATTTATTCAAGATGACCCATAATTGTATCGCATACAGCGCCGCAATCATTAAGGTACTAAAGGCCATCAAAGATAAAATTACATGTACCAGTACAGCAGGATGCGCGTCAAAATGGCCAACATAAGTTGAAGGAATGAGCCACATCAGGCCCACTGAAACGATAGCGCAGCCATATACCACAGGCACCACTACCATCACTTTCAATCGAAAAATTAGCACAGTAAACGTGAGTGCAATTAACCAATTCACCAATGAAAACACATTACTCACACTAAAATTTTGTCCTTCAGGGGTAAATATCGCCTGTGCCAACACCATTGCATGTAACACCACCGCTATAGCCCCCGCAGCAGTAGTAAGGTGGCGATTAGGACCACCAACGCGAAATAGCTGTCTTGACACGACTATCAGTGCAACAACATAAAACATCATTGTCAAAACGAAACAAGCAAGCATAGTGTGCAACCCTATCAGTCAACTGCCATTAAATTAAAAATGAGCAAAACCATGCAGCATGCGACATTGACGCGCCGACGATGTAACTGAACACTAATAATGCTGCGGTCCCCGCAAGCAGTTTTTGACCTCGGTGGTGGCACTTAATCGCCAACACACCAAGACCGATGTAAACCACTAGCGCTATTAATTTAGCTATTAACCACGCCTGATCTGCTACATTCATTTGCAATAACGCCACCAGTACGACACCCGTCAATAGCAGTAAAGTGTCGTTAAAATGTGTCAATACTTTCAAATGCTTAGGCTTAAATCCTGTGCTAGTACAAATTGAACGCAACCAACGGTAGGCGAACAGCGCCACGCTGACTAAGGCCAACATAATGTGTAGATTTTTTATCAGGGTGTAATAGGTAACCATTTCTCTTATCCTTGTTTAGCTATCAATTTATCAGTGGACGATGACATCGTGTCGCCAGCCGCTTAGCCTCACATCACTGACGGGAAGAATACAGCAATAAGGTATAATTTGATTTTATGCTATTATATTGTGAGCAATTTAATCTACTGTGAGACGTCTCTCACTTCAGCTAGGTGGATAATCTGATCTACGGCAGCAAGCATTCTCATTCTTGCTGCTGGATTACTAGAGTCTGTTGATCTTTGCTATACAAATGTTGCTCAGCAATATATCGGTAACCACATTAACGTAAACACCAGTGAAACCATATTGGGGCTTTGCTTCCTCATTCAGAGCGGCAAACAAAGCCCTCCAATATGAACAAATATCAAACAACATATTGAGTTTCAGACATACTTAACCCTGTTAGCGTGTTCAACGCTTTGATCATGGCGTAAGTTTCACCTACTTGGGCATTGTAAGTTCTCATACTCAAGCGTCCACCGAGTTTTCCCTAAACCGTCACCAATGATTGGGCGACCTTACTAAATGTTAGGCCATGCGATTTTCATCGCCTTGATATAAGCTGGTCTAACGCCAATATCGGCTAAATAGCGTTTCACATGTGGCAAATCGTCAACCGTTCTGCCACCAAACAATGGCAGCGTTGTCAGCGCAAATACCGACATAATATCGGCGCAACTAAAGCTGTTCCCAGCTAAATATTGGTTTTTACTCAAGTGATTATTTATGTGTTGATAGTAGCCTTCACGTCGCCTCAACAGAATTTTTTGCACAGCACTATTGAGAGTCGCCGACTCCTTAAGAGCCAACTCAGCCATAAATACTGTCAAGGTATTACTGTTAAATTGCATCCAATACAGGTAATCAGCATAGTTTTCATCGGTATGAGGGATTACCAAACGGCCGTTGCCATATTTGTGGCAAAGGTATTCGACAATTGCATTCGACTCACACAGCGTCAGTTCACCATCTTCAATGATAGGCGATGTGGCAGCAGGATGAAGCGCCAAGTATTCATCTGGCGCTGTGTTGTCTTCTACTTTACGCTGATAAAACTTGATGTTGTAAGGCAGGCTGAGTTCCTCCATCAACCACACGATACGGTCTGATTGTGAAACGCCTAAATGATGAATCGTTATCATAAAATTCCCTCGCTAACCCAAGATGATAAGTGTTTTATTTTCACTTGCATAATGCAAGTGATTGGCAAGGTATTATCCAGATTACTTGCGTTAAGAAAGTGATGAAGGTAGCATTTCCAACATCTACCATCGCAACGAAGTCACGGCTATGAAACATCGTTCTTTGTGCCCTATTAGCTTGGCGCTAGATCTCTTAGGGGATAAATGGTCACTGTTGGTTATTAGAGATGCAGTTTTCTGTGGTGCTCAATATTTTAAGGATTTTAAAGCTGCCAAAGAGAATATCTCTACCAATATTCTTGCTGATCGCTTGAAACGCCTAGAAAACAATGGTTTTTTAAAAAAAGAGAAAGACCCATCCAACGCCAAACAATTTATTTACACACCGACAGAATTGGCCTTTAAATTAGTCCCCATCCTTATCGAACTGGTGGTTTTTAGCAGTGATTACTATGCAAAAGCAATTCCGAATGATGTCACTCAGTTGCTCAATATGGATAGAGCAACAATGATCAGTACCTTTGCCAAAATGTAAGTTGTTTGACCAATGTGATGTTTAAACGTGATATCGCGGCTTGATGGGCTAAAATCCAATGGCGAAGGCGTGGCAGGACTATGGCTTATTGATATTGTCAGTCTTTGATTTACATAACAGTATTAATTTCAAAAGGTAATTTTTGGATGAGAAGCGTTAGGCATTGCTGGTAAAGAGCTGCAATGCCTACCTCATTTGCGTCTGTTTTTTACTTGGTTCTTACTAGCCTTACGTGCATGTTAACGATTGAGTAATTCCAGTCTCCATTTCCATGTGCAAAACCAATGAACCATCGGTCTCCCACGCTGTTGACGTTGCCTCGTGGGGTAGATGTCCAAAATGGTGCGGCGGGAGTTTGTGGAAATGCCACTTGCGCTATGGTTGGACTCTCAAAGATTCCGCCACATAACTCTTCATTGTTTTTCCAATAACTCGGGTTGCCTGATGAGCAATAAATCAATGAGCTAAGTTCTTCCTTGGTGGGTAAGCGCCAATCGGTGTAGTTACTGTCTGAGTAAGAGAGCGTATTGGCATAGTGCCAGTTAAATGAACTGGCACTGCCTTTACAGCTACCGTTTTGCCATGTTTGCCCAAGGCTACAGCGCATCCACATCAGCTTTGTTTGCGTGTCGGTGATGGTTCCATTGCCGTTATCAATATACCGCTCTGCAAGTGTACCATCACCAATTTTGGTAAACGTTGCATTGATTTGGCAATCTGATGTCACTGTTCTTGTGGTGTACTCATTATTACTGAGCGTGCCATTACAGCCTGTGACGGATTCAATTTGATAGCCGATGTCCGTTGAGAGGTTAAAGCTGGCGTGGGTGTTGTAACTGACATCAATACTCTCGGGACTGATTTTGCCTCCTGTTATTGCTTGCGTGGTGATTTTGTACGTGCTGAGTTTGAAAGATACGGTGACTGCACACTGGGCATTTATGACCGCCGTTTTATAGCTGTTTTGAGTTAATGAACCACCGCAACCACTGATATCATCGATTTGATAGCCGGTATCGGGGGTTACTGTGAAGGTGGTTGTATGACCGGATTCAACCATGTTTATTGTTGGGCTGATTTTCCCGCCAAGGCTTGCCGTCGCTGAGATGCTGTAGACCGTTGGGGTGACTTGTCCGTTGTCATCGTTGCTGTCACCCTCCGAGCCGCCACAGCCAGCGAGTAATGTTGCTGCGACTATGCTCAAAAACAGTGGATTTGCCTTTGATGGCGCTGTCTTTATCGACGTCATGGCGAGTTTAATGCTTGTGTGAATGCAATTATTCATAGGTGTTCCCTGTTATGTTGTCCTGATTAAAGCAGGCTGTTTGTCGTGATGATTACTTTGTTAATTGATTGGATAGAAAATTTCGGTATGTGAATATTTCGTCGACGGACTTGTTGAGTGAGTTGCTGTAGATGTCATCTAGGGCATTATTGGTGGCGATATATGGGGCGTACTCTTTGTCCCTCCCGTATGACAGTTGCCACCTCGCTGTATTTACTTCAAAGGTATCGTCGAGATTGATGAGGAACTGAATCGTCAATGATGCTCTTGTTAGCTCAGAGATTAAGTTCTTATCTACTATCCCTGTCACTGCATCAGAGGCTTTTTGACCCACTTGTTTGATGTGTTTCAGCTTCATATTGCAGGTATACACCACTGTGGTGGTTCCATTACTGGCTTCTTGCTCAATCCAAGACGTGCTTGCGCAAGGCGTCCATTTATCAAACGCCTGACCTATGTTGGTTTGCTTGTAGTCTTCGAGGAATCCCTCTTTTACATAGATAATATTTAATGGTTCACCGAAACGAATGCCGAGAATGATTAAGAAGATAAGGAACGCAACAAACGTAACAACCGCAGAGGATATGATACCTAACCAGCCAGTCATCCATTTGGGCATCCAAGGCCATGTGGTTTCACCGAGTTTGTAATAGCGGTAATAGTCATAATTAGCCGTAAGACCAAAGGCAATGGAACTGATTATCAGAGGCAGCTTGCTCAGGTCTTTATCGGTAATGAATGACGCGATAGTCAAGATGACTATATTCAGCAGCATTAGCATGAGAAACAGGTAGATGCCTTTCTTCCACATGCCTTTAGCAATGTAGTATGCCGAGCCAAACACGAATGCGAGTGCATTCATGTTAACCACATTCTGCCCCTTTATTTGCTCCTTTTTAGGTCTTGAGGTATGTGCAGGACTTTTTGCTGAAGCAAAATAGCCCAACTTGTCAGCTTGTCTTAGGTCAAATTCAGCAAACACCTTTTGCCAGCCTTTACTTAGATCATCATAGAATTTCACTGTCGATGTATTGGCTGTAGCGGGCTTAACTTCAATCGATGTCTTCGCTACTTGTTTTGGTGTAACAGGGTCAGTGGCTACAGGGGCTACCGTTGCGGCTTGAGTTGCCGCAGGTTTGATGTAGGTTATGATCCCTACAGTGTTCAGCTTGGCTTTTAGTGTGTTAGCCTCATCTTCGCTTAAGGCTTTTTTAATGCATATAGGGTTACCTGAAAATAACAAATGCGCTTTGGCCTCGGGGACTTTTAAGAATTTTGCTAATGCGAGACTGAGCTTGTTGCGGTCTCCTCCTTCAGCTATCTCACCTTTAAAAATGACTTTGTACGAGTTCATTATATTTCCTTGTGATACATTTGAGTTGTTTAGGCTGTGTGTTCGTAGTGAATAATCAGTATTACTTAAATGTTATAAAAGAGGATTATATGCACTAAATGCGGATTATAATCCGTGGATAGTTGGTAAGCAAATTCCCATAGTGGTTGCCTTGATTTAAAGGTGAACACCATGAAAAAATTAGCGATTGAATTGGGTCATGCATTGCGCAAAGTTAGAAAGCACAAAGGCTTATCTCAAGATGAATTGGCATTGCGTGCAGAGATTGACCGAAGTTATATTGGCCGTGTAGAGAGAGCTGAAGCGAATATCACTCTCGATATGCTATACAAAATTGCGGAGGTGCTCGATTGTGAGCCGCATGAATTGCTACCCAGTCGAGCTTCACTTAAACGTTAAATACAACCACGTTGCTTATAGGTGATTTGCCATTCTTTAAACAGTTCTGAAAGTCTCGCTTCATTTTGCTTACTACCAGATGTTTTTTTGTCTTTTATTTTGGGCTTTGTTTTGCCTAGGTCAACACCCGATAGCTCTTTACTGTACATCTTCGGGGTAACATGGCTGTAATGCTGCTCAATCATGGCTATGCTGGTTCCACACTGTTTAGCTAATACTTCCATGCTGACGTCACCAGACATCAGTTGCCATGTGATGTAAGTATGACGCAGGGAGTACAACGTTCTGACACCATGTGGTGACGACTTCAAATCAATTTCCGATATCGCTTTTTCAAACGCTTTACCGAGCTCTTTGCTCGAAGAGCCATCCGCTAGTCTAAATAGTTTATCTGAAGGTTTTCTATTAGGAAATCGTTCTCGTAATGCTTGAACGCTGGAGAATATTTCATCACGGCATACGACTTCCCGGATACCGGTATGCTTGACCGTTTTGCCTTTTCTCACAGTGATATAGAAGATAATGTTGTGTTCATTTGAGTCTATGTTGATATCGCCCCATGTAAGGCTTTCCATTTCCGTGCCGGGTCGAATACCCGTGTTCACTGCAAATTCCATGTAATCGAGGAGCAGCTCACGAATTTGGCGGGTTTTTTCCCTAATACTGTTTTGCTCAAGTGCTAACACCGCATCGAAGGCTCTTTCATATTCCTCATGAGAGAAATGTGCTCGACGTTGCGATCCAGCACCTTTGGTTGATAGGGAAGGGACTTGTGCTGCTAACATCCATTTATGATCTACTGCTTCTTTAAATACCAACTGCATGGCGGCGTTGTGATTCAGCAGCGTTGATTTGGCAGGGACACGCTGGAATTGTTCAATACGCCATTTATCAAACTCACGCAGCTTTTCACTATCAATTGAGGTAATGTAAATACGGTCGAAAAAAGGGATATGGTACTTACGCAATACTTGAATATAAGTCTTATAGTTAAGTGCCCCAGTTTCATTATCCAGAGCCTCTTGCATGGTGCTAATTGCTTTTTCAGCTACATCGCGAAAGCGTTTTGTGCTGACCAGAATATTACGGTCAGCCATGAATTGGTATTCCATTTGAAGCCGATAGGCCATGCCGATGGCTTTCTCTTTTTCTTTCTGCTTAGTAGCTTTAGAATGCCACTTACCAGCTACTTTGATGCGGGCATACCAACGTTTGCTATTGTCTTGTAGGTAGACATATAATTCGTCGGAAATATCGTGTCTTTCGACCTGTTTGCTCATAGTCTGATTCTGAAGTTTTTTGCAAAGAATTTGCAAAGTGTATATTAGATTTTTCTAATATAAATTAGATGATTGATAAATAATAACAAAAAATAGCGGTTTTAGTAATATTTTAGACACGCTTTATTCAAAATCCCCTGCTTCACGGCGTGTAGGTTCGAGTCCGACCTCAGGTACCATCATTTGAAAGCCCCGTTCTTAATTGAACGGGGCTTTTTTATATCTGCGATTTATTGATTTTATTATTTCTATCAGATGGACTTATTTGTAGCCGTGTTTGTTGGACTGGTTTGTAACATGGTACCAATGTTGAGCCTTCCCGACGTCGACTCGATAGCACCTGAAACTTCTTAGCTCATCAAGATGACAAAACTCTTAATCTATTTGTTACTCAAACAAACTTAATGTCCAGTGTATTCATTGCTTGATTCATGCCCGTCGTACAATGATTGCTCGGTGAATAAAACATCGTGATGGTAGTCTATCTTTATCTATTTGTTACGTAGGTTTAGATTATATCGCTGTCTTTTAATAGTTTACTAAATGATTTATGTTAATCGAAATTTTGAAGTTCATCATATTCTTTCAACTTTCGATATAGGGTCGCGAGGCTCATTCCGAGTTTTTTGGCGGTGAGTGCTTTGTTATTATTTAGGGTTTCTAATACCGAGACTATATAGTCTTTTTCAATAGTATTAAGTGGTTTAATACCATTATTTATCGATGGTTTAGTGATATTTTGATGAAATTCTTCTGGTAAGTCTTCAGGCATAATCTGTGGCCCAGGACTTAACACTACCGCCCGTTCAATCGTATTGGCGAGTTGACGAATATTGCCTGGCCAGTCGTAGTTGAGTAATAAATCTGCTGTTTTGTAGTTAAAACCAGTGATTTTTCTACCCAGTTTTTCATTGAAATCGGACAGAAAACAGCGCGCTAAGGGTAAAATATCTTCTCCTCGATTCCTTAGTGGAGGGATTTTGAGTTCGATAACATTGAGTCGGTAGTAAAGGTCTTGACGGAAATCACCTGCTTCAACCGCTGCTTCTAAATCTTTATTGGTTGCCGATATTATTCGAACATCGACATCTTTGATATTGTTGTCACCCACTCGGCGAATTGGTTTTTCTTGAATCACTCGCAGTAGTTTAGTTTGCATTGAGGGAGAAAGTTCGCCGACTTCATCGAGGAATAGTGTTCCACCGTTGGCACTTTCGATCAATCCCATTTTGTTATTTTCAGCCCCTGTAAACGCGCCTTTTACATGGCCAAATAGTTCACTGTCTAATAGAGATTCAGTTAGTGCACCGCAGTTTATCGCCAGTAACGGTTTATTATTTCTATCGGAGAGGCGATGAATAAAATCAACTAATTTCTCTTTGCCGACACCACTTTCGCCAGTGACAAAAATAGATGTGGGTACTTTGGCAACGTTAATGGCCATTTCAATGAGTTTTTTCATCGGATAACTATTGATAATGGGATAGCCACTTTGGACATAATCATTTGGAGAGTCTAGATCAATATTAGAATGAACATTTCGTGGGAAATATTCTTCTATTTTTAATATTTCTTGTACTTCGGTTTTAATATTTTCTATGTTGATACCATTATAATAATGGAGTGAAAGAGTGTCTTTTTCAGTCCATTTTTCGGCATAATTTCCGATAAGGTGACAGTGGCAATCACCTTTAGCTTGGCATTCTGACTCAATGAAATAGACCGTACGTTGCTGAACGTGAGAAACATAGCCACTCGCGAATCCAACTTGTTCCCAACAAACTACATCTTGAGATTGGCCACTTAAACGTAGTTGCTGTTCTGCTTCATAGGAACCGATAAAGTAAGTTTCAACCAGTGGTGCGCCTGACAGGCCATCGGTGCGATGACTCGTAAGCACCTCGCCAAAGCCAAACATAGAACAAACCATTGGGCCTAGTTTCCCCTGTCTTGCTTCTGACCATACTTCAGGCATTTTACGTTTTATTTGTTCCGCTAATAACCATCCTCTAATGAAACCTGAACGAGTAATTATTGTGCGAGTGACGTTAGAATCGACGGTGCTGAGTAACTCTTTTCTGAGTATTCCATGGGACACCATATCGGTGAGGTAAGTTCTCTGACCAAGAAAGCTCATCGTGCCGCCACGAGGTTTAAATGCTAGGAGTTCACGAAGATCTAATTGTGATGTTTTCATCTACATCCATCTATTTAACTGTTGTAGGGAGCGTAACATCACTAATGTTGCATTTCAGTGAGGATCTTCTTACTTATATGATTTAAAAAAGTATCTTAATTGTTACTGACTAAAAAGAGGGGAGACGCCTTAAATATGTCTAAGGCGTTATTTGTAGTGACTTGTTTATAATTAAAAAATTATGGACAGGTTAATTATTTAAGGTACGTTAAATTCAAACTCATGGCAGTTATTACAAAAGTTTTCTGACGTTTCATGTTCTGCATGACAGTTCTCACACTCAAGTTCTACGCCGTAATGAGGTGAGTCATGTTTGTCGGGGGCACCATGATAGTCTTGTTTTTTTTGCGGTAATTCGTGACACGTTAAACACTGTTCCATTGGTGCTGCTTCAAAAGGTTTGCTGATGTGACAATCTGCACAGTTCAATCCCGCTTTTTTGTGGTGAGATTTCATTGTTTTAGCGCTTGCATAGTGTGTAAAAAAAAGCGTGAGTACAGTAAGTAACGTTAATATCAGTTTTTTGTCCATAATGGTCATCCAGTCAGAGAACACGCAGCGGTTTTTGCTGTCACCGCTGCAATATTGGTTTGTTAGAAGGTATATTTCACATAAGTTTGAAAGCGTGTCATATCACCTTCTTTATCGGCCATGTTTTCGACATCACCCATGGTGACGCCTACTGCCCATTCAATATCCGGTGTAATATTCCAAAATAGATTGGTATGCCAAGAGAAGGCTGTTTTATTGGCATATTCAGTAAGAATACCGTCTTCAAGGCCTTTCTCGTCTTGTTCTGAATAACCTGCACCAATGGCTAATCGCATATTTTGTTGAAGCGCAAAAACGACTCCGCCAGTAATGCTGCTGTATTCTAAGGTATCTGTTTCCCCATCAGCATTGATACCGGCACCGGCATTAAAACCTAGACCAGCATAGCGACCAATACCATCACCGTACATTAAGCCGAGAACGGCCTTATGACCGTCTCCAAATTTAAGGCTAGTGTTTAATGCTAGGCCATAACCAAAAGCATCATCACCTTCTAGCTCAAATCGACGGATCACGACTCTTGGTGAAAAAGTAACTCTACTATTAGCGTAAAAGTACTTGGCAATAATATCTGGCATGACATCTTCACTTGAACCGTTATTCACTAGGGTATAAGGGCCTGCGGCTGTTAGTCCAAGCGTTGGGTTTTCAAGACTGATTGAAGTGTATTGACCTTTACCTATATTGTATTGGTAGCGAACTTGAGGCTGGCGGACAAACGTGGTTCCAGGATCGGTGGCGAAATCCATCGATGGCATGATGCCTGCAAAATCCATGAAATTAGACCATGTTTGCCCCGCTAGAACCACGTGTTTACCCATGGTCATCTCACCATATGCATGGCGGATCCTGAAGCCGTTACTATTAGACCAAGTTGGGCCATCACTATCGATGTCGGCAAAAAAGTCTCCTTCAACATAAGTCTTTAATGTGCCATATTTATTTTCTGATGCGGTTTTAATGAATAAGCGGCTCTCTCTTGCCGTCATGTGTAAATCCGATTTTTCTGCGTTGGCAGAGCCATCAATTGGAGTGGTATAAACACTATAAAGATCGCCATTAAATGGGGCCGTTATCGTACCGTCAGTATCGTAATTTACCATTAGTTTGGCGTAACCACCGACAGTCACTTTAGTGTCTGCGATATCAAATTCGGCCGAATTAACTGAGGCAGTGCTAAGCATAAGCGGTATTGCAATGGCGACAGCTGTTACTAATGGTTTACGTGAATATAATTTATTCATAATGATTTTTCTCTTTCATAAGTTCATCAATATTTGTCGACTGGGCATTTTGCCCAGTCGTTATAGTTGTTATGCTTTTGCTACATTTTTACCGGCAATACGACCAAACACGATGCAGTCGGGAATGGCTACAGTACCTAGGCGACAAGCACCATGTGTCCCCCCAGTAGATTCACCACATGCAAACAATCCTGGAATGGTTTCTCGTGTGGCAATGTTGATGACTCTTGCTTCTGTATCGATTTCAACACCGCCCATTGTGTGATGTGCTTTAGGCCATAAACGAACAGCATAGAAAGGTGCTTCGACAATTGGTTGCTGATTCATTGAGAACGGTTTATTAAACTCAGGGTCATTTTTTGCTAAAACATAGCTGTTATAACGTTGTATTTGTGCCTCTAGCGTTTTAGCCGACATATTATAGTGAGCAGCTAGAGCTTGAATGGTGTCAAAGGTATGTACTACTTTTCGGTCAAGTAGCTTAGGCATAACATGCATAGAAGCTTTGACTCCTTTTGCATCACAAATCGCAACGGCAACATTACCTGTTTTGATAATGGCATCGGCACGCACTTTACGGTCAGCAAGTTCGTCAACGAAACGTTCACTAGTTTCAGGATTAACCATTACCCCGTGAGTAAAGGCTGAGTAAGCAGCGAAAATAGGAGCAAGCCCAAAGCCTTTTTCATCTGGTGAAGCCCATGGTCCTAGCTGGACCCATGAAAGTTGCACTGGATTTGCGCCAACACGGATCATTTCTTTTAAACATTCAGAAGTGGCTCCCATGTGATTTGTTGTTGCAAGCTCTTCTGTTAATCTAGGATCTTGTGATGAGCGATACACCACGTCGGCAGCAAAGCCACCAGATGCCATTACAACGCCTTTATTGGCTTTGATGAAATGTGTTGCAGTAGAGTTTTCTTTACCAGGCTTGAATTTAGTGATCACCTCAAGTCCTACAATTCTGCCTTCTTTATTGCTTATTAGGCGTTTTACGAAGACTTTCTTTTTGAGTGGGATACCTAGTTCTTTTGCTTTTTCTAACATTGGGTGCACGATACCTGAACCAGATTGGTTATAAGTGGTATGTGTTCTTGGGATTGAGTGCCCGCCGAATTGTGCGAGTTTTTCTTTGAATTTCACACCAAGATAATCTCGGCACCATTCAAATGCATCGTTAGATTGTTCGGCAACCATACGTGCTTGTTTAGGGTAGTTAAGACCAAGACCCGCTTTATACATATCAGCAAGCATTGCATCAACAGAGTCTGTTACACCATTGGCTTTTTGAATATCACTGCCGACGACGGCCATACCGCCACCATTGATGGTTGAGTTGCCACCAGGAACAGGCATTTTTTCAAGTACCACAACTGATGATTTAGCATTTTTAGCTTCGATGGCGGCAGATAAACCTGCAAATCCACTACCGACAACAACGACATCATAGGTCTCATCCCATTTATCTGGTAATGACGTGCAGCTTGACTCTGTTTTGGCAGAAGCAAAGCCGGATAAAGCTAATCCAGCTGTTGCGGTAGTAATACTGGTTGCTTTTAAAAAGTGGCGTCTTGATAGATTTGTTTTAGTGTCTGTACTCATTATCGTCCCCTTAATATTAATGATTTTTAAACGAGGTGAATATTTACCTATTAACCTGTTTATTCATTTTCTTGTTTGAAAATGTAAGCATTAAAGTAAGAGCATGTAATGTGCCAGTTATTTTTTGTTTTTAATTAATTGATTTGTTTAGGTAAAGTTATAATGTGTGATGTTGGTTACTGTATTGTTGAGAATTAATTTCTCACAATAATGTATCGAGGGTTTTACTTATAATTGATACAGATCACGCCTTTGTTTTGCTGACAAGCCGTATAGGCGCTTCTATAGCGAGCTTATTGAATCTTGATACAACACTGCTTAGTGGAGCAACGGATTGTGAGATATCATTTATTATTCCAAGTTGAGGCCAACTATCAGGCAAACGGTTATCGCTTTAAATAAGTTAAGAGGAAAGTTAGGACTGTAGTGTTTACCACAAACTATGTCGGCAGTTATGAGTGTCGTGGTGGTACTGATAAAACCTATTTTTTGTGTCCATGCTTTTAAAATGTGAAGCTTCTTGGATAGTCAGTCAGCTTGTTAGCATGGATAACTGATCATGAGGGGGCGTAGTGATTTTACTAATAAAGTTAACATGTAGAGTTAGGGGCGGAATAAAAGGCGTGAATCATTATAGATTTTCTTAGTCATGTCTAATTCTATTACTATTCAAGATAAAATGTGATTTGTTTCATTTATGAGCTAAATTTATATCATATAAACAAAGTTTAATATAATTGTTAATATATTATTATTTTTAATAAAGCATTATGAATCATGTCTTTATATTTATTTAGTTCTCTATCGATACGACATGGTTTGTTTTTGCACGTATACAGTATTGCGATTGTACATGTTGGGTATTAGTTTGACCTGTCTTCGTCACTTTTGACGCTTATAAGAAGGAGTTTCCATGCAAGCACAATTTAATGTTCAAATTGGTTCTTTTCGTAAAATCAATAAGATCCCGAATGCTTGGTCAAATGAAGACTACCTTCAGTTGATGGCTATTATGGGCTTAGATGATGGCCTAGAAGGAATGGAGGCTACTGAACTTAGAGAAATGTGCATGATGTCTCTAAATGATTTAGAGGCCAATGAAGCCGCTAAAATCGTCTTGACGCATTTATTCAGTGAATTGACTGAAGGGAAAATTGATCAATTAAGTAATGACATGATCGGTGACAGAATGTGGGAAGAATATTCTGATTGCTTGCTCCATGAAGGTTTTTTTAGCGCTTATGCCTTATTGAGAGAAGCATTTAATGGTGTTTTTGCCGAGCCTACCGGTGTTGAGTTTATGGTTAATGTCACAGCAGCTGACGCAGCAGAGCTAACTATTTTTGATGAGTCATTACATGCATCAATGGTACGTCTTCTCGCATCTGGGCTATCTCCCGATGCGCTCTTACATCGATTATATGAAGACCAAATTACCGGTACGCAATTTCCAGAAGCCTTAGGGATATTGTGGAAGCTAGAATTAGTATCAAGTGAAGGTTTATCTCGTCAGTTTAAGATGGTGAGTTCAGATTTCTGGTTTGGGAAATTGGCGAATGTAGAGCAGTTTGAAGCTTCTGCTCATGCTGATGAATCGGATGAAAATGAATAACTAACGCTACCTAGTTTCATATTTTTATCCCATAAAAAAACCAGCTGAGAACAGCTGGTTTTTTCTTATATTAATTTGGCAATGCCAAATTAATGATTACTATTATTAGTGCTTACGACGACGTAATGCAGCTAATGGAAGTAATAGTGCAGTTAACCAACCCATAGAACCACCAGAAGATTTCTCTTCTTTCTGGTTTACTGTAATAGTTGCTGTACCTGCGGCACTCTCTAAACGAGTATCTGAAGCCGTTACTGAGAACTTAATTGTATTATTACCTGATGGTGCAGTAAAGGTAATAGCTGGACCGCCATTACCAAACGCAACAGTAGGACCACTTGTTTGAACCCAGTTATACGTTAGGGTATCACCGTCAGCATCTTTACCATTGGCTTTAGCTGTAACAACAAAACCTTCAGTACTCGTCATGCCTGTAGGCGCCACAGTTGGTTGAGTGTTGTTAATCATTACAGAAACCGTAGCAGCCTCTGAGCGATTACCCATAGTATCAATGGCAACAACTTGTGCCTCCATGGTCTCGCTCATTTGGTCGATAACAGCAGTATCGCTTAGACTTACCTCACCTTTTGCATCGATCATGAACATACTTGAGTTAGAACCAACAACAATAAACTCAGATACTGGGCTAGTTAGCATGTCCGGATCAGTTGCAATAACTTGACCAAGTACAGTTCCAGCAGCAGCACCTTTGTCTACATAAACGACTAAGTCTTCAACCGTAGGTGCTACGTTGCCTTCATCAGTAGTGTTTGCAACGACTGACATTGAGCCGCTATCAGACAGTAGCATGTAACCTAAAGAATTATTGCCAACTTCATTTATAAGTATAGCGCTTTCGCCAGGCTTAAGTTCAGTTACTGGCTCACCTTCAGCATCAACTAATCCAGCAGTTGCATCTGAACCTACTAATGCTAAAGTTGCTTCAATTTCGTCGCCAGTACCTGTAGATGTTGGTTCCCAGTCAGATTCTTCGACACGGAAGCGTACACCAATAGTTGTACCAAGATCCGCAGCTGTTAGGCCGATATCTTCGAAACAAGCTTTGGTTGTTAAGAAGTCATTACCAGTTACATGGTAAGCAGGTGAGAAAGCTCCATTACCTGTTCCATAAGCCATAACAAAACCATATAGTGCTCTAGGATATGTAACTGCATCATTGCTGAACCAGTCTAGGTTGATTGTTGTAGCCGTGTAATCATAAACACCATCATTATCTAGATCATAATCAACGTTATAGCTAGCAACTAAACCATGTACAATTGGATCTCGCATTTGGAAGGTGTTCCAAATTGCAATTCCTTCATCACATGTCGCACTACCTGTTAATTCACTCGATGCATTGAGTAAGTCATGGCGTTTAGTCATGTCTTTCGGGCTAGTCGCAGTCAATGGTGCACTAAATGGGTCAGTGATTGAAGTTGCACCTACGTTAGTCAACGTTCTTACAATACCGCCAGCGGTTACTTCTGTTGATACTGATGCAGCTGCAGCGGCTTTTGGTAGAATATGATAAACAACATTTAAAGCTTGTTCTTCACCATCCATAAACTTAATCGCACCGTCATATTCAGATAAGGTTAGCGCATCTGAAGCTTCAAGTGCGGTACCACTCAGTTCATATGATGAGTCTAATGTCCATTCAGGTAGTTTTGTTGGATCAATTGTGACAGTCACGTCAAACGTTTTAGTTTGCCCTGCAGGAATTTTGATACTTGCTGGCATATCAAATGTGACAGCCGCTGAATCGATATCATTCTGGAAGCGTTGTTCTGCCATTAATGTGTAAGTTTTCGCTTCTGCAGAGAAGTTTTTCACCGAAATAGTTTTAGTCATAGATGATGTTTCACTTAGTGAAACAAGACCAAATGCTAAAGCTGCTTGCATAGTCGCTTTGTCATAAGCAATAACTGGTAGATTGATTGATTTCTCAATATCAACAAGACCAGAACCGATATAGCTGATTGGCGCTAATTCAGCGTCTGCATTTAATTCAATAGGCTCAACCGTGACATTTAAGTTAGCTGCGTTCATCATTGTCGCTTTAATTTCTAGCGCGCTACGGTTTGGCAAAGCTTCTTTTACTATACTCATTGCACCAGCCGTAATTGGGCTAGAGAATGAAGTGCCGCTGATAGGAGACAAACCGTCTCCAAGACCTGGGTGTGCAGTCATAATTGACGTACCAGGAGCTGTAATTTCAGGCTTTAATGTACCAGCAATAGAAGGGCCGCGTGATGTAAACGTAGCAATGGCACCAGCAGTAGTGACTTCTACAGATGTAATAGAGAAGGCTACATCACCTTTTGCTATTTCCGCTTTTAGAGCATCACCTTCTTCTTTAGAAATCATTACAGATGGAATTGTAACTAGAGGGTCTGAACCGCCCATTGTGGATGCACCAGCACCAGCAGCATTATTTGCAACAATAACAAAAGGTGCGCCTTTGGCTTGGGCATTAAGTACTTTGCTCGTAAAGTTACAAGCGCCGCGATCAATAATAGGAATTTGACCGGTAAAATCTACGTCACTAGCAAATGCAGTACAGCCGTTCAAATTGGATGTAGGCACAACTAATTTTGCTGTAGTGCTATCGAAAGAGTAAGTATTTGTAGTATTGAAACCCGCGGCAACCGCTGTTAACTCAACACCTGCGGCCGTCGCGTCAACTTTAGGGACGGGTGTTTTCGGGTGAGTCATCGCGCCAACAGATAAAGCATTATTCGATGTACTAGGACCGCCAACTACAAATGGTGTCGCACCATCGTTACCTGCAGAAATAACTAGGTTTACGCCTAGCTCAACCATTTCATCAATTAGCTCTTGTACTGCACCGCCTTTAGTATCACCAAAGTCACCACCTAACGACATGTTAACCGTGTTCACACGGTCAGAAATATCGCCATCATTGTTGGGATCCATTGCTGCTTCTAACGCATAAAGCTGAGCAAGGCCTGGACAACCAGAATTACATACAGAGTAAACATACAATTCAACATCTGGCGCTATACCAACAATTGAATGACTAACATGAGTACCGTGGTTTGTACGCTTATCTTCGTCTACGTTTAACATATCATCAATTGGATTTGGATCGTTATTGATGAAATCGTAACCACCGACAATTTTGCCTTGTGGCCAGTTTGGCATGTCAGCTTGAGCAGCAACCGCAGCTTCATAGTCAGCAACAAGACCTGAACCACCTAATGCTTTATGGGTGTAATCAACGCCTGTGTCTAATACCGCTACTTTTTGACCTTTACCAGAAGCTATACCAGCTTCTATCACTGCTGTTGCACCGATATAATCGGCACTATCAGCAACGTCTAACTCGTAATCATAGATAGGCAGAATATCTGTAACGTCTGAATTCTTTAGTAAAGATATTAATTGCTTTTTATCTGCTTTTACTAAAATAGCGTTAACTAATTTTGACGTTTGACCAACTACTTGTATATCAGCGTCCAAGCCGTCAATTGCGCTTAATACGCGTGATTGAGACTCTTTAACTGATACAGTTGCTTGAACTGACGATACTTTAGATAAACGTGATTGTTGTGATACTGAGGGAGTATTTAGCTTGATCATCCAAGCTGAAACTGTTGACTGTTTTTCTGTTTTGGTTGCTTTTATGCCAGCATACTCGCTGTTGACACGGTCGGTAGTGTTGTATTTATTTGCAGGCTCTGCAAAGCAAGTTCCTGATATTAGTGCTGCTGAAATGGCTAGGGCTAATTTTGTCTTCACAACTTCTTCCTTGTTTTTAGACACCACTCAATCTGAGGGGGATATCGCTGTAACACGATGAATATTAAGTGATGGTGTTTATAATATTTTCGGTTTTTTGCTGCACTCTATGGCACATCAGTAGCATTTGTAGCACAAAGATTTAACAAAAGTAACACTGTAACTTAAAAAGTCGGCAATTAATTGTTAATAAGTATGTGCTGGTTTGTGATTGACGTTGTGTTATTCACTAGTGGGAGTTGACAATTTAGGGGGTGATGCAGGGCTTGAGGGCTACTTAGCCCTCCATGATCTATGGCTTTACAGATCTTACGATGGGATTTTGTAGGCTAATAAGTGTTTCAGTAGACTGGATTTCATCAATAGATTGAATACGATTAATCAGCACATGCTGCAATCCATCGATAGATTGGCACATTACCTTTACAAATACTGAGTAATTTCCGGTGGTGTAATACGCTTCCACTACTTCTTCTAATTCATTTAGCTTAGCAATAGCAGCGGGATAATCGCCAGCACTCTTCAAGTTGATACCGATAAAACAGCAAACATCATAACCGAGTGCTTTGGGGTTTACGGTAATTTGCGCACCAGTAATAATGCCTGCTTGTTTCATTTTTTCAACGCGAACATGAATCGTCCCAGCACTGACATTAAAACGTTTCGCCAGTTCCGCAAAAGGTGTTCTGGCGTCTTGCATAAGTGCGGTGAGAATATGATTGTCTAATTCATCACGTTGAAATGAGCTATCCACTGTATAAAGCCTAATAAACCATTAATTGGCCATAAATTTACGACTTTCATTGCATAATAGCTACTAAAATTAGCATGGTTATTAACAATGTTTAATTTTGTTATTGATCCGCCGTTGGAGTCATGAACGTGACGGGTGACTCAAAATGCATTACTTGCTGAGAGTAAGGATGAGTTATCGATAATGCCGCTGCATGAAGGAGTAATCTAGGTGATAAGCTTTTTGCTAAAGGATCGGCATAAAATCCATCACCCAGAATAGGGTGGCCTAATGCCATCATATGAACTCGAAGCTGATGTGAGCGTCCAGTAATAGGAGTGAGTTTGACTAATGTAGACTTAGCACCATAGCTCACGACTTCAACTAACGTCACCGAAGGCTTACCAACTGTGTGGTCGACTTTTTGTTTGGGTCTATTAGGCCAATCACAAATTAGTGGTAAATCGACTCTCGAGATATTGGATTTCATATGACCAGCCACTCGAGCAAAATAGGTTTTGGCTGTTTCTCTATCACGAAATTGACGTTTTAATTCTCGTTCAGCACTGCGCCGTAGTGCGACGACAATGACTCCAGAGGTTGCCATGTCTAATCGGTGTACAATTTGTGCATTTGGATGTTCAGCTAAAACTCGAGAATAAATACTGTCATGGTAAATAGCTTCTCTTCCTGGAACCGATAGTAGTCCAGAGGGCTTGTTTGCGACCAGAATATCCTTGTCTTGATACACAATATCTAACCAAGGGGTGGTAGGTGGGTTGTAAATGAAATCAGCCATAGTTGCTCTCGTGAGTCAATTCGCGGCAAAGATACCGCTAGGGCTTATGATGTGCAAGTATAGAATGGTATTGCTGGGAGACTAAAATAACGATTTAAGAGAATGCATTACCGTTGACGTGCATGATGGTGAATGTCCACACTACAAATGCGAGTGGGATATGTACCAACGCATAAAAGCATTGATCAAGACGGCTCATGCCTTTTGCTTGCCAAATTAAATAGAGATGCGCACCAATAACTGTCGGAAATAGCGCTAACAATGGATAAAGTGAAAATGGACTGGAATCAGTAAAAATGGCATGAGCCATCAACGCCCAAACTACCATCAAAGCGGTAGTCATTGGCGGCATAGCAACGCGATATTGATCTGGGTAGGGGAACATCCCATGTCCTTAAAGTCATCTGTTGTGGCGTATTAGCCTTTTATTTCTTTTTTGCTCTGAATCACTTTTCGATGAACTATCGAGTAATGGCGTAATCCAGCAGGTCCGTGAGATACAATAACAGATAATAAAATAATAAAGATGACTAATTCAGAATGACACTGACTTATTTGAATAAAAAAACCTAGCAATATCACTTTTAGTAGGGTTAACACTCCTTTGAGTTGTATCAGCCAGCGCCAATCTCTAATGATTTCCCAACTCATTAGTAATACACCGGATATGATTGCAACAAGCCAATAGTTCAACCATAGAGATAACTCAAGATTAAATATTATGCCACCACCACTGCCCACTACACCAATAATATGTAGTGCTCTGAGTGCAGTTTTACTTATCCGTTCAATCCAAAATCGACGGTCTGATACTGGCAAGTTTTTTTTCTGATTCATAGTTTCGTTGTTAGATTAACATTGCGATAACACTAGCAATGTTAACTCGTGAAAACAGTGATGGGTACAGCAATTCTTCTCATTCTCAATAGTGATTATTCAATTTATTAAGTTAACGCCTTAAATAGATATTCTTTGCCATGTGTTCTTGCAATTTTCGTATAGCTTAAGAAGTTAATTCTCTCTTGAGTATTCGCGGATCGTGAGAAGAGAATATGTTGATGTAAGAATGCAATCTACACTCGTTATTTTAGCTTTTGGCGGTATCACAGGAATAGTGAATGCGGCTCCAGATAACTTGGCTGAATCCATGTTGATATGGGTAAGATATGGATGATGTTTATAACGTCAATAAGTTGTTTTTTTTATTGGCGTTACAAGCAAACTATACAGCAGAGTGATTATTGTTGTTGCTATTCACAAGGCCTAGCCTAGATCACAATTTCATCTTTATCCCGTGTGATATTGACGACAATAACTGTTAATTCACATACAATTAACTTCTGTTTTGAGCGCGACTATTGCGGTAAATCGTTGTAAACGATCGCGATAGCGCCATTAACGCATTTGGAGCCTTATGAGAATTGGATTTTTTAGCGCAAAGCCTTACGACATCCGCCATTTCAATAGTATTAACGAAACCTTTAAGGTTGATATTGAATTCTTTGATTACCGACTTTGCATGCAAAACGTAAAATTAGCAGAAGGCTATGAAGTTGTGTGTGCGTTCGTCAACGACTCTTTATGTGAAGAAGTGTTAGTTGAGTTGGCAAAAGGCGGTACAAAAATTATTGCCATGCGTTGTGCCGGTTTCAATAATGTTGATTTAATCGCTGCCGAGCGACTCGGTATGAAAGTCGTTAATGTACCAGCATATTCACCTGAGTCAGTTGCCGAGCATTCGGTGGCCTTAATGTTGACCTTAAATCGTAAAATTCATAAAGCTTACCAACGTACTCGTGACGCCAATTTTGCTTTATCGGGTCTTGTCGGTTTTAACATGTTTGGCAAAACCGTTGGGGTGATTGGTACTGGTAAAATTGGTTTGGCGACCATTAAAATTTTACTCGGCTTTGGCTGTAAAGTGATCGCCCACGATCCTTATCCAAACCAAGCGGTAATCGACTTAGGTGTTGAATATGTCGATTTAAATACCTTATACCCACAATGCGATATCATTAGTTTGCATTGCCCGTTGACCAAAGATAATCATCATTTACTCAACAAGGTCAGTTTTAGCCAAATGAAGCAAGGCGTGATGGTGATAAATACCAGCCGCGGCGGATTACTTGATGCATTTGATGCCATGGAAGCGTTAAAAGATGGCCAAATTGGCTCGTTAGGGCTAGATGTATACGAAAATGAAAAAGGATTATTTTTCGAAGATAAATCAAATGAGATTATTCAAGATGATATCTTCCGTCGCTTGTCTGCTTGTCATAATGTGATTTTTACTGGTCACCAAGCCTTTTTAACTGAAGAAGCATTAAATGCGATAGCCTCAACAACATTAACTAATGTGACGCAGTTGACTACTGGGCAAACTTGTAATAATGAGCTGTTTTAATTCGCATGGGTTAACCTGAATACTTAAGAGTTCATAAACTATAATCACATTCTGTCCAGCCTGATAAAGATTAGGCGCAGAGCAAAATAAATGGAACATTATGATTACAACAACAGAAATCCACGACATTAAAACGGCTACGGGCTTAATGCGTACCACGCTTTATCGTCCAGACACTAAAGGCCAATTTGCGACCATTATTTTCTACTCAGAAATATTTCAGCAAACCGCGCCTATTGCTCGCTCAGCAGCAATCTTAGCCGGTCATGGTTTTGTTGTATTAGTACCAGAAGTGTTCCATGAGCTAAATCCTATCGGAACCGTGTTGGCGTATGACGAAGCCGGTAAAGATAAAGGTAATGCAGACAAGTGGACCAAGCCTTTGGAACATCATGACAGTGACACTTGTGCGTTAGTTGAATTTGCACGGGCACAATCATTTTGCAGTGATAAAGTCGGCGCTATGGGCGTTTGTATCGGTGGTCACTTAGCTTACCGCACCGCACTTAATCCAGACATCAGCGGTGCTTTTTGTTTATACCCAACCGACATTCATTCAAACACATTACCTTGCCAAGAAGGTAATGACTCACTGAGTCGCACTGGCGATATAAAAGGCGAGTTAGTGATAGTGTTTGGTAAGCAAGACCCGCATGTTAGTAAAGAAGGGCGAAAGCTTATTTACCAAAAGCTTGAACAGGTAAATGCAAACTTTACTTGGCAAGAGGTCAATGCACAGCATGCCTTTATGCGTGATGAAGGCGAGCGTTACGATGCTGCTTTGGCTTTGCAAATGTACTTACAAGCTGTGGCATTTTTTCACAGAGTGTTAAACTAGCTATGTAAGATACAATCAAAAAGGCGCTAAATGCGCCTTTTTTGTGTCTGAATATGCGGGAAATAACGGTTATTTACGTTTAGGTATCACACGTTTTATCGGCTGTACTTTCTTTGCTGGCATTTCATTTGGCAGTTTTATAACCCCTTTTTGTAATAGCAGGCTGTTAGGGTAAGTCATCACGTCACCGGACTCGCGTTTAATTAAAATGTGAAATAATGCGATTTCTACAATCACCCCAGACATATCTTCGTCTTTTTCAACAATTCTAATTCTGTCGCCAATGCGATACGGAAAAGCAAAAAATATTAGTACCCCAGCGGTAATGTTACTGAGGATTGACCACTGGGCAAATAATGCCACGCCTAAAACGGCAAACGCCGAAGAGACAAATAACGATACCTCTTGATAGCCTAAACCGAGCGATATAGCCATGATTGAGATTGTGACAAAAAACATAAAGTAAGAAATAAGCCTAGTCACTAAGCGACTGCGCACTTCGTTAACCTGTTTTTTCTCAGCTTGTTGCCTAATCCATTTACTCACTTGGCGCTGAGCAAACAAAAATACCGCTAAATACACAATACACATCAGCAACTGGTTAAGCATGTAAATTCCCTGTCGAATAATGAAGGCCAATAAATTCTATCATCAGTAATAAATTGGCTAATAAGGCTCGGACTTGGTACTTCATTCTGAGGTACAATGCGGTTTTATTGCTTGCTTAATAATAATTGCAAGCCAGCCAACTGAGTGAAGTATGTCCGATTATAAAGTATTGCATGTCGACAGTGATAGTGTTGGTGATTTTTGTGTGCTCGATGATGGTGATTTTAGAGTGTTATCTTTTGGAGATAACGACGAGCAAAGCAAAATGGATAAAGCCCAACCGCATGTGCCGCAGCATACTTATGTTCAGGCAATGCTTGCGGTATTATTATTTACCCAACCTAAAAGTGTGATTATTTTAGGCTTAGGCGGCGGAGCATTAGTCCACTCGCTTCGGCATGTTGATGCCGCGATTAAAATTACTGCAGTAGAGTTACGAGAAAGGGTAATTGAGGTAGCCAAACGATTTTTTCAATTGCCACTGGGTAAAAAATTGAACTTAGTTCATCAAGATGCCAATGTCTTTTTGGCCAATGCAGAACACAAAAAAGTCGATGTCGTTTTTGCCGATATATACAGTAACAAAGGTGTCGATAAGCAACAGCTATCAACGCTGTTTATTGGTCAGGCAAAGCAACTTTTAAAAACGGATGGTTTTTTAGTGCTTAATTGTTGGAAAGAGCATAGCCGTGACACCCAACTGCGTGACACTCTTTATAGCCATTTTACCCATGTTTATGCTTGTTTAACTGGCGGTGGTAATTGGGTTGTATATGCCACTAATGGTCATACTGGGTTTGCCGCCGCGAACAATAAGCAAGCCTTACAAGCATTATCGCAAAAGCTCGATACCAACATCAGCCGCGTATTAACTCGTTTTGGTATTTGGGAATAACTCACCTTGATAATAGAACGTTGATCATTACGACGTTCTGTTTTAGCGATTAATATTAAGTTCAATATAAAAAATCGATTAAGGTGATAGTTTTTATCCGTTATACTTAATTCATCTCCATCGCTATTATGATTCACATCAGATGACGAGCACATGTTCATCATCACCGACACCACATGGTATCGGGTTAACGTAAATCTTAATTCCAATGGAGCATGACATGACACAATCTATCATCAATAGCACTATCAAACCTTTCAAAGCAACAGCATTCCACAATGGTGCTTTCGTTGAAGTTACCGAGCAAGATTTATTAGGCAAGTGGGCAGTAGTATTTTTCTACCCTGCTGATTTTACTTTCGTATGTCCAACTGAATTAGGCGACATGGCTGACCATTACGAGAAGCTACAGGGAATGGGCGTTGAAGTTTACTCAGTATCAACTGACACTCACTTTACTCACAAAGCTTGGCATTCAAGTTCAGACACAATCGGTAAAATTACTTACCCAATGATAGGTGACCCAACTGGCGCAATCACTCGCAACTTTGGTGTGATGATTGAAGAAGACGGTTTAGCCCTACGTGGTACTTTCGTTATCAACCCTGAAGGCCAAGTTAAAGTAGCTGAAATTCATGACCTAGGTATTGGCCGCAGCGCTTCTGAACTAGTTCGTAAGATTCAAGCTGCACAATATGTTGCAACTCACGATGGCGAAGTATGTCCAGCTAAATGGCAGCCTGGTGAAGAAACATTAGCTCCTTCAATTGACCTAGTCGGTAAAATCTAACCGCTAAGTTCACCCTTAGGTTAGTAATATCATCTCCAGCTAGTCGGTGTTCCCCCGGCACTGACTAGCACTTTTAAACTCATCGATTATTGCCCATTTTTTAGGAGTTGTTATGTTAGATGCGAATGTAAAAAATCAACTGAAAACCTATCTGCAAAACCTCAAGCGCCCAGTTGAACTTGTCGTATCTGCAGATGACTCAAACAAAGGTAAAGAATTAACCAGCCTAGCCCAAGACATTGTTGACTCATCAGACTTAATTTCAGTCACGTATCAGCAAGGCAAGCGCACACCAAGCATGAGTGTGATTAACCCACAAGCTGCAACCAACATAACCTTTGCTGGATTGCCAATGGGCCATGAATTTACCTCACTGGTGTTGGCGTTATTACACAGCGGCGGACATCCGATTAAGTTGGATGCGGATATCATTGAACAAATCCGTCAGCTACCTGGTGAATTCCATTTTGAAACCTATATTTCGTTAAGTTGCCAAACCTGTCCAGAAGTGATCCAAGCACTTAATATGATGGCGGCAATTAACCCAAATATTACTAACGTGATGATTGACGGTGCGCTTTTTCAACAGGAAGTCAGCGATCGCAATATCATGTCAGTTCCATCAGTATTTTTAAACGGCGAAGCCTTCTCTGTCGGTGCCATTAGCGTTGTTGAAGTACTGAATAAATTAGATAAAAATGCTGCGGGCAGACAAGCCGAACAATTAAACCAAAAATCAGTTTTTGATATGTTAGTGGTTGGCGGCGGCCCAGCAGGTGCAGCCGCGGCAATTTATTCTGCTCGTAAAGGCTTAAACACCGGTATTGTTGCCGATAAATTTGGCGGACAAGTCGCCGAAACAGTAGGTATTGAGAACTTTATTTCAGTGTCTAAAACTGAAGGTCCTAAACTAGTTGCTAACCTTGAAGCCCACGTTAAAGATTATGACGTCGACATTATGCAAAACCAACGTGCGTTGAGTTTTGCTAAAAATGGCCTGTTTGATGTGACCCTAGAAAGTGGTGCAACACTAAGCAGTAAAACGATAATCTTGGCAACGGGTGCACGTTGGAGAGAAATGAACGTCCCTGGTGAGCAAGAATACCGTAATAAAGGTGTAGCGTATTGTCCACACTGTGATGGCCCATTGTTCAAAGGTAAACGTGTTGCGGTTATCGGTGGTGGTAACTCAGGAATTGAAGCGGCTATCGATTTAGCCAATATCGTTGAGCACGTTACCGTACTTGAGTTTGACAGTAAGTTACGTGCCGATGAAGTGCTACAGCGCAAAGCTAAATCAATGGGTAACATCACGATTATTACCCAAGCGATGACCACAGAAGTAAAAGGTGATGGTACCCGCGTAACCAGTTTGATCTACACCGATCGTGCAACAGGTGAAAGCAATACCGTTACCTTAGCCGGTATCTTTGTGCAAATTGGTTTAGTGCCCAATACTGAATGGTTAAAAGGTGTGGTTGATATGACACCTCGTGGCGAGATTATTGTCGATGAGCGTGGTCAAACCTCAATTCCAGGGGTATTCGCCGCAGGTGATGTAACCAATACCCCGTTTAAGCAAATTATTATTGCTATGGGCAGCGGCGCAACAGCATCACTGGGTGCATTTGATTATCTGATCAGACATTCAGAAGAAGAGGATGTAAAAGCTGCATAGCAGATTATAAGATTTGTTATATGTGGTTTTATTTCAACCACCGAATAAGAATAGCCCGCATTTTTGTGGGCTATTTTTTTGTTTATTCATTTACAATTTTTCATCGTAGGGATTGGTAGTTTATCAATAACTGATAAAGAAATTGATATATTAGAAAAATTTCAAGTATATTGGACTTAGGTCGATAGCCTTTACGTACATATAGACATAGATAGTCATTTACGCATGAGCTTTATTTCGTTAGAAAGTATTTTTATAACAATAAAATAGTACCAGCTATGGTGAATTGACTAAAGATTGATGTGAAGCGGTATCCGTAGCAACACAATAAACAACCTCAAGGATTGAGACTAGGCATCACAGTTCTCAATAGCAATATCTCAGTAGCTGTATTGATAAGCTCTACATTGGTTTTATCTTCATTTGATTATCGCTTGGGGGCGGAATATGAATTGGTTTAGTAACATGTCAATCTTTAAAAAGGTTGGATTGATTTTTGTGTTATCGGTTATTATTTTTGCCGTTAACCTTGGTATCAGCACTGTTGCGATTAATAAAAATCGTGACACCTTGTCTTTCATGGAAACCAAGGTGGCACACCGGGTTGAACTTGCAAATCAAAATGTCATTTATGTACAACGCTTAGATGAGTTATATACTCAAGCGGTATCGTTTGCAGATGAAGATTTACTTGAGAACGCCAATAAAACGTTTGTTTCACTTAACGATAATTTAACCGACTTATCAACTACCGATCAGCAAGAAACTGCAGTTTTATCGCAATTATCTAACAACCTCAATGAATACAATACCATGACACTATCATTGGCTAGAGGCATGCTTGATGGCACGATCGATATGGCAGAAGTGGGACAAATTAGTCAGAAAAAAGCTAAGATTTTCGATAAACTGACCAACGGAATTACTGTTTATAAAGCCGACAAAGTGGATGAGTTTAGCTCTACCATTAAAGAAGCTGGCGACCGTTCAGAGCAAAGTTTATATCTTTCATTTAGCATCGGTATCGCATTATTGGTATTTATGGCACTTGCTACCATTTCAATTGCACGTGCCATCAGTGGTTCTGCTGGTGATGTGGCAAACTCATTGGGTGAGTTAGCAGATGGTAAAGGTAACTTACGCCACCAATTGACGGTTGCAGGTACTGATGAACTGGGGCAAGTATCGAGTAATTTTAACCGTTTTTTACGTTTATTAGCTGACTCTATTCAACGTGTAGTCAGTGTAACCAGTCCATTATTAGACAGCGCGTCATCGCTAAAAGAACGTATGGCTGTAGCGACGAAGGCAACCAAGCAACAAAGCCACGATGCTAAAGCCGTGCATATGTCGATGGAAGAAATGCGCCACTCGGTGAATGACATTTCACATAGTGCCCAGCAAGCGGCAGAAGCTGCGCAAGTTGCTGAACGAGAAGCGACGGAGGGCTTGGCTGTAGTACAACGTACAGTGAGAATTTCACAAGAACTTAACTCCGGTATTGAGCTGGCATCTAACTCCATTCATGAATTAGCCAAAGATACCGAAAGTGTTGGTTCTATTTTGAACGTAATTACCTCTATTGCAGATCAAACAAACTTATTGGCGTTAAATGCCGCTATTGAAGCAGCTAGAGCGGGTGAGCATGGGCGAGGTTTTGCCGTTGTTGCTGATGAAGTTCGTGCACTTGCTTCTAAAACGGCAGACGCGACTAAAGAAATTCGTGGTGTACTAGAGAAGCTTAAAATCGCAGCTGAATCATCGGTAAGTACTATGGATGTGGCGATTACTAAGTCATCAGAAAACGAACGTTATGCTAAAGATACCGGTGAAGTATTAAGCTCAATTCAATCTAAAATTGTCAGTATTAATAGTATGAATACTCATATTGCTTCAGCCACTGAACAGCAATCTTTGGTTGCTGCACATGTGGCGAATAATGTGGTTGAAATGAATGCATCATTTGAACAAACATTGGGTATTCTTGCAGAAGTGCAGGGCATTTCAGAAGGATTAGATGGTTTTGCTAATGAGCTTAACCACGCTACCTCACAGTTTAAATTGTAATATTGCTGACAACTCAGATCCAAATGTGAGTGGTACACCATAAAAAAACGCACAGAGAAATCTGTGCGTTTTTTATTTTATCCCGCACCAAAAAGCCTTCTGCTCCGCAGTGTTTATCCTCTCTGCCTGACGACATATGTTGCACATAAACAGTTTCTGGCTGTTTGCTGCATTGTTAGCCGCCATTTTTGAATTATTTAGCGTATTATAAAGCCAATTTTTGTGGGGGAAAATTGCCTCCAACCCGCGTTTGTTTTACTTTATTTAAATTGAATAAATAGACGTTATTTTTTCATCCGTATTTTGCTTCTTTGTCACTGCAATGTGAGCTGTTTGGAAAAGGATTATCATGCCAAGCTTGATTAGAATCGTGTTAATTAATACCCACCTACCAGGTGTGGTCGAACTGTTATTAAATGGTCACACTAATATTTGTGGTACCAATGCTTCTGGTAAAACAACCTTACAACGGTTAGTGCCGGTATTTTATGGCGAGTACCCTAGCCGTGTTGTGCCGTCAACGCGTGACAGTTTCGAACGTTGGTATTTACCCCATGACTCAAGCTACATTATCTATGAATATCAAAAAGATGATGGTTTACTTTATCAAGCGGTTTTAGCATCAGCGGGTGACGGTAAAGGGGTAAACTACCGCTTTATTGGCCGTGCTTTTGAGTTAGAGCATTATATTAAGTCGCGTAATGGCGACACCATCATTTGTCATTCAATGGCAGAGTTGGGCCGTGAAGTAAAACGTGATGGCGTAGCCCATACAAACTTGTTAAACACTCGAGAGTTTCGAGCGATCATCCAGAATGATCGTAGCTTATTAAATACCGGCAGTAACCGCAATGAGCTGCGTACTTACGCGCGTCAGTTCTCGTTGTGTGACGGTGAACATAGCTTGCGTCATATCGAAAAACTCGCTAAAGCCGTGCACTCGAAAGAGGGCAAAATGGAAACGGTTAAATCAATGATCGCGGCCATTTTAGAAGAAGATGGTGTAAACCCACCGACGTCTAGACTGAATCCACAACGAGTAGAAACGTGGATCCGTGAAAGTCAGCTGGTGCAAGGTTTTGAACAAATCCGCCCCGAATACGAAAAGCTCGAACAAGAATTTAATCAGTTATTAAGTGCAGAGTTACGCTTAGCCAGTTTATCGCGCGGTTATCGCGCTGACGAAACCTTAGAAGCTGAGCGTCAAGATCGTAACCAAACTCATGGTAAAGAACTAAACCTCAAGTTGCGTTTATTAGATGATGAGTGGAAAGATGTTCGTGATGAGTTAAACCAGGAATTATCTGCCGCTAAAGGTGACGCTGGCAAGTTTGAAGATGAACTTAATGCCATTGAAGACCAGCATGCAGCCTTTTTAGATGCCGACATTGAACAAGCCAAAGCTGATTTAGATAATTTGTCTAATTGGCGCAGTGATGTTGAAAACCTTAACGAGCGTCATAAATTACAAACCGAAAAACACCAAGATATTGAAGCCGCCTTTAATGCCCGCCGTAGTAAAATTGCTGAGCAATTACATCGCGAACTTGAAACGCTACATCTTGAGCAAGACATCCTACGTGAAGCGCGTGATAAGCAACGTGAGCTTGCCAATGACGATATCGCTAAGTTAGAGCTGCAATGGCGTGAACAAACTGATGCTGGTAAAGCTAAATTTAGTGAACAAGAATATCAACTTAAATTAACCGCTGCCGAGCTTAAGCATCAAGTTGATGGTGTGACTTACACCGAAGATGAAAAAATGCGTTTAGCGATTTTCGATGAACGCATAAGCCTAGCAGATGAAGAGCAAGAAACCTGTAATCAAAAGGTCGATCGTTTAACCACAGAAGAGCGTAAACAACGGGCCAAGCGCGACCAAGCTAACGAAGCGCTGCGTATATCCAGCATTCGCGTTAGTGACCGAGAAAATGCCAAAGAAGAACTGCACCATATGTTGTTCCCACAGTCGCATACCTTGTTGGAGTTTTTGCGTAAAGAAGCCCACGGTTGGGAGCACACCTTTGGTAAAGTTATCGCGCCAGAGTTGTTGCATCGCAGCGATCTACACCCAAGCCTAACCAAAGACAGCAGTGAAGCATTATTTGGGGTTAACCTCGATCTTAAAGCCATTGATGTACCGGAGTATGCTGCTACAGAGCAAGATTTACGTATTCGTTTAGCCAAAGCAGAAGAAGCACTAAAAAGTGCGCAAGAAATGCATGCCGAAGCGGAAGATCAACTGGTTGCTATGAATACGGCGCTCGATAGCATCACCCGCGAACTGACCTTTGCCCGTACAGCGTACAAGAATAGCCGTGAAGATTTACGCCGTCTGTTTGACGAGAAGCGTAACGAACAACAAAAAATCAATCAAGCTGTGGCAGATCGTAAAGCCGATTCGAGCAAGCGATTAGTACAACTTGATAATGAACTTAAGCTGCTTAGCAATCAGCACCTTGGTTGGTTAAGCGAGCAAAAAGAGCAGGCGCTTGAAGCGCGCATGGAAAAAAATGCCTATTGGCAAGAAGTGGTCGGCGCCATTGATAATCAATTAGGCCAGATTAAAGCCAATATTGAACAACGCCGAGCAAATGCAAAAATCGAGCAAAAAGCAGGTGAAACCTGGTACAAAAATGAGCTTAAATCACGTGGTGTTGATGAAGGCACCATTTTGGCGCTTAAAAAACAGATCCGCGATCTTGAAGCCTGCATCAGTAATGCAGAACAACGCCGCAGTGAAGTGCTGCGTTTTGATGATTGGTATCAACATACCTGGCTTGTTCGAAAGCCTAAAGTGCAAACGCAATTAACTGATGTTAAGCGCGCTACGCTGGAATTGGAGCAACTGCTAAAAGCGAAAACGGCAGAAATAAAATACCGAAGAGACAGTTTAGAAACCGAACGTAAAGCCTGTGATGCCGCCCAAGTAGAGGCGTCTGAAAACCTCACTAAGCTGCGTGCAGTGATGCGCAAGTTAGCTGAGCTCAAATTGCCAGCTAATAACGATGAAGCGATGGGCAGCATTGGCGAGCGTTTGCGCCAAGGTGAAGATTTATTGCTAAAGCGTGACTACTTAATGGGTTCTGTTAAGCAATATGTTGAACACTTTGACTCGGTCATTGCCAGTAAATCTGGTTCAAGTTTGGCCGAATTTTGGGAGCGGGCCCGTGATGAGTCTAGCTTTGTTAACGACAAAGGTATTCGTCTACTCGACTATCGCAAGTTAGTCCCACAGCTTGAGCAGTTATTGAATGTGATGGTGCCGCAATCGTTAATGGCGATCCGCGAACAAGGGCGTATTTTTGGTATCGACTTAACCGCATTCTATGATGTATTAACCGATATTGACCGCCGTATTGCCAGTCAAAGTGCGCGTATTACCCGTGAAGTGGGTGAAGAATTATTCCTCGAAGGAGTATCAGAATCGGCTGTGCGAATTCGCTCTCGCATCAGCGAACTGGAGTTTTGGCCTGAACTTGAAGTGTTTGTTAAAGCCTTTAAAGCGTGGAAAGCAGATGGTTTCAGCCAATTACCGGACGAGCATTACACTAACTCAATGCGCCGTGCATTAGACATTATTGGCCGTGCAGCATTAACTGGCGGTATTGCGAAACTGTTAGAAATCGAACTGCGTTTAAAAGAAGGTAACAGCGACTTAATTATTCGTACCGACCGTCAGTTAAACGAGTCTTCAAGTCATGGTATGGCTTACCTTATTTTATGTAAGTTTTTATTGGCCTTCACCCGTTTATTGCGCGGCAAAGCCAATGTCACTATCCATTGGCCAATTGATGAGTTAGGTACGCTACATCACACTAACGTGAAGAAAATCTTCGATGCCTGTGAGAACAACAATATCAGTGTATTAGGGGCTTTCCCAAATCCTGAATCTGAAGTGCTAAGTCTATTTGCTAACCGTTACATCATTAATAAGCAAACTAAAAAGCTGCAGGTCGTTAAACCTAAAGCCAACCCGTTAGCGGCCCGTTTATCGCAACGTAATACTAAAACCGAAATGCCAACGGCGGAAATGACTCGCGCTGAAACTGCTAAGGAGCACATCTAATGTCTGAATCGACTGAAACTATCTTAGTAGGTACTGGCGCATTAATAGAGCAATTGTTGCGTGGTGAGTTTATTTGCCGAGTGACCAATGAAGACGGTTGGCGTGCATTAAAAAACAACAGCACTCGCGACAGAGTTGAAACCTACCTTAACCAAATTAATCGCACCATTGCCAGTGCTGGTGAGGGTGAAGTCTTTTTTTGTGGTTATTTGCAGCTAGGCGAGGTTGAGCGCAAAGTTATTTCATCGCAATTTAAAGATATTTGCTCAGGCCTTATTCCATTAGTGGAATGGCTGGTATTAGTGCAAGAAGCCAGTGGCCAAGATGCACCGCTGAGCGAAGGCGCGCCGATCCGCTTAACCGATTTACAAGCGCGTATTGAAGACACTCCAGCTTTTAGAGAGCAACTCACTAAGTTGAGCCATTACCGATTATTCGGTTCAAGCAGTACTAACGTTGACGGCCAAATTAAGTTGGTGTTTAAGCGATTAGTAGAACTGGGTTATTTAACCAAACCCAATAGTGAGAAACAGATATATATCGCCACGGGTAAGTTAGATTATCTATACGAAGTTATCCGCTTTATTGATGAGACCGAAGGCTTAAGTCTTGAGGCTCAGGCAGAAACCGCGACCCAAAGGGACTTGATATGAGCAGTAACTTACACCAAGCTGGGGTAAAGCTGCTCAAACAACTTGGGCGCCATGCCGATGTTGTCATGGATGCATATTTGGCTGGGTCGATTAACGATACAGCCCATGATGCTGGCGTTATCGAAAAACTGAAAAAAAGTGGCATTTTATGGCGACCAGAACCGGATCAAGAACTGCGCTTAAAGCGTTCGGTGCGGGCATTATTGGAAGAAGCCTTAAGTGATGAACGTAATCGACAGATTGATGCCAACGTCGGTTCGGCGCTAGCGACAATAAAAACCTTAGCCGACCATTATAAAGAAGCGCGCCGTGATGTGGATTTCAGTGCTGCAGAAGCCTATTTAGCCGATTTAAATGAGCATGTGTACAGTTTTACCGACAGTTTACGTTATTCAATTCGGGTGTTATGGAGCCGAATTAACAACGAATTTGGTTATGTTGGTACTATAAGTGCCAAAATTCGCGAAAACGAATTAGCCCAAAGCCAGGTGTCAGAGCTGCTAAACGGCTTAGAAATGTTTCAATTTAGCGAGTTAGGTGAAATTGCTGGCGATATTCGTGAATTGCGCCGTTTATTGATGACCAGCTTGCAAGAAACCTTAAGTCAATGTACCCAAGAGTTGAGTATTGTCCAAGCGAGATTATATGAGTTACTTGGGCGATTTAGGCAAATACAAGGGCGCACCCGATTACTAAAAGGTTGGTTACTGCACACCAGCATGCATCCTGATTATCAACCTGAAAACCATGTAGTGCATAAAGCAGTACCGGTATTATTTAATTGTGCTGAGGCGCTTATAGCCCCTGCAAGTGTTGATGTGTCTAACCCTCATCACGAACTAGAACTGATGGGATTAGTGGCACAAGTTAAAGCCATTAGTCGCGACTCATTACCAGCGGCATTGCGTGAGCATAATGTAACCTTTGAAATGGGTGACAGTGAGGATTTTGATATCCCTGAAAACCCACTTAAAATTGCCGTGGATGAATATTTTTGTGAAGTGATTGATTCCGGTTTACGTCAATCGGCATTAAGCTATTTGCAAGAGAAGCAATTAGCATGGGATGCCGAAAGTTGGCTTTATCAAGTCATTGGCGGTTATGAAGGCCTAGCCGATGAGCATAAAAATTATTTTGAGCTTGAACCGATAGGAAAACCCGATCCGGTTTATAGCGGTAACTTTATCATTAACGATGTTGAGTTATGGCTAGCCTAAGCAAAAGACAGTTACAGCTAATGGAACACGCGGCAAAGCAGCGCTTGCCGCGGGTGAAGTTCACTGCCGATTGGAACAAGTTGTATCAATTGTGGCAAATAGGTGAGACCGATGGAGCTGACAAATACCTGTATTTGACTGCAAACGATTATGTTTTACTGCGTAACATGGCCCAAATTGATTCGGGTTTAGATATTCTGGCCCTTGATTTTGATGTGCCCCGCCAGCAGATGTCACAACTCAGTGCTAATGAGAAATACGCTAATATCAGCCCTGAAGCTGACTATGTATTAATGAAGCTAGCGCCTAGTTTATCTCAAAGCCTAGAGACTGATTTAGTGCCAGACGCAGTGGTCGATTTATTATCTGTACATAATTGTTCACTGCGGTTAAAGGTCGACAGTGCAATCACGCTTTGCCAACGACTCAATCTAACGAATCTCATCGTGGTAGAGAACCTCGACAGTTTTGATCACTTTTTTGCCAACTTATTTACCCCAGAGTTACAGGCCGTCATCAATAACTGCATGGTGTTATATCGAGGTAGCCATGACTATTCGCCAGCAGGTCGAAAGCGTTTTTTACACTTACTTCAACCACTCAACATCAATGTCATTGGCTTTACTGACCTTGATCCTGCAGGATTAATGATTGCCAATAGCCTTGAGTCTTGCCGCAGCTTAATAGTGCCGCAACTCGCACTAGCGTCGCCTGATAAGTTAATAGCGTTAACCCAGACAAATTCCACGGATGATTTTCATAAACAACACAAGCAATGGGCTTACCTTAATAACTTGCATCGAGATGCACATTCTGGCGATAAATCAGATTCTCTATCTGGTTATCAATCTTCCTCTCAATCAATAAAATACAGCTCGCAGTGGTTAGCGTTAGTGCAATGGCTCGGACAACACTGCGTGAGCATTAAACAACAACATATGTTAGCCAAATCCATGTCACTGACGTTGCTTAATATCCACTGTTCAGAATAAAACCACTCTTCATAATAAAAAAAACACTACGGCTGATTGAGCCGGCTACCCCCATTTATTAAACAGAGTCGAGCTCACTTAATCAGCAAGCAAAACCTTCAAACTGATTGTTACTCTCGTTGTCGGCTTGATTTTAATGCTATACGCACAAATTTTAGCTGTTTTCGTAGTAAATCTGTCACTGGTTATACCATCGTTAATGATTAACTAAGTATATAATCTGTTGTTATATCTAACTTTTATATTGCACGCTTGTTAAGCGTCGATTAAGTAATCACTTTTGTTCATAAGGTGATTGAAATATATTGCGCTATGTCTCAGTATTTCAGCGCTCGAAAAGAATAAGCACCAGGATTGGTATAACAATAATTAGCAACAGAAGTTGCCATTTCGAAGGGAAATTTATAGATGACAAAATCACTTTCAGCACGGATCTTTATCGGTCTGTTTTTTGGGGTTCTGCTTGGTAGTATTGTGCAGTTTTTACTGGCAGATAATGCTTTTTTTGGTGGCACGTTAGTTAGCCTAGCCAGTGGTGTTGGCACCATGTTCGTCAATATGATTATGATGCTAGTGGTTCCACTGGTGTTTGTGAGTATTGTGTGCGGTGTGTGTGAGTTACAAGATTTAAAAAGCTTTGGCCGTTTAGGTGGCAAAACCTTTGGGTTTTATATTATTAATACCATGGTAGCGATTTTAGCTGCTTTACCGTCGCAATGATATTTGAGCCCGGTAAAGGCGTGGATATGTCGAGCAACGGTTCGCTGGATATTACCGCCACAGAACTGCCTGATTTAATGTCGTTAATTGTGAGTATTGTACCAAACAACCCGTTTTCAGCCTTTACCTCTGGCAATATGTTGCAAGTGATTTTTATGGCGCTATTAATGGGCGGTGTCATTAAATCAATGGGGCAATCGGTAGAGGGAGCAGTTAAAGGATTTCAAACCGCCAATAAAATCATGATGCGTTTAATTTCAGTGGTAATGAGTTTAGCGCCATACGGTGTATTCGCCTTAATGTTTAAATTAGGTGCAACCTTAGAGCCTGAGATTTTTGTCAGTGTTGTTGAATATTTAGTGCTTATTTTGGCTTTATTATTGATTTGGATTTTTATCGTATATCCATATTCTGTTAGCTTGTTCACTCCTATTTCAGCGAAAACTTTCAGAGATAAAACTCAAGAACAAATTCTATTCTCATTGTCTACTGCTAGCTCAAACGCCACTATTCCGGTAACCATGCGTACTCTTACTGACAAGCTAGGTGTGAGTCAAGCGGTGGCTGGTTTTGGTGTGCCGCTGGGTGCAACCATGAACATGGGCGGGGTGTCGATTTATATCACTATTGCGATTTTCTTTGTTGCTAACGCCTTTGGTATGCCAATCAGTAATGATCAAATTCCATCGTTATTGTTCAGCGTATTTTTACTGTCGGTGGGTGCTGGTGGTGTTCCTGGTGGTGGGATGGTGATGATTGGGGTATTGATTTACCAATTAGGCTTACCAGCAGAGGCATTTGTGATTGTTGCGGCATTAGACCGTATTATTGATATGGTATTAACCTCATGTAATGTGGTCGGTGATACTGCGGTACTAACCATTGTTGATCAAACTGAACAAGCGCATCAGCTTGAGGCTGCAAAAGCTGCAGCTGAGAAAGTATAAGATTCGCTTAGCAGTATGAATAAAATGGCCTGCTATGCAGGCCATTTTTTATGTCTAAGGTTTAAGGCCTTATGTCTAAGGTTTAAGGCCTTATGTTTAAGGTCATATGCTTAAGGCTTTAAATTGACGAATCTGTTACAGGGTCGTTGTGTCGAAAATAGTAGATGCTATCTATGCTGCATTTTATTTTCTATCTTAGTCATCAGTTTGAATGTCGTCTTTTCTAAATCATCTAAACCTCGATGAGCAACCAGTTCATAAGAGCGGTTAATATAGCGATAAGCTTGTGGGTAGTTGAACTCAATCACCTCAAGTTCTGCCAATTCATTCAGCGCCTGTGTTTGTCCTATGGGATAGTTCATCATTTGATGATATTCAATGGCTTTTTTAAACTGCTCTCTGGCTTCATCATTACGACCTATGCGCTGGTTTATCATGCCCGCAAGCTGTGAAATATAGCCCAATGTTAGCCAATCTTTCACTTTAGCAGCATTGGTTTTGGCAATGGTAAGTACACCTAATGCTTGTTCTATTCTGTCGGTTTCGGTGTAGTTTTGCGCTAATAACAATCTTAGTCTGGCTAGCTCTCGCTCATCTTGCTGATGCGTAGCTAGATCGATTGCTGCTATCAATGTTGTATTAAGCTGTTGATATTGATGTTGCTGCAATTGGATGCTGGCTAGCAGACGCATGGAAACTAAGTTGTCTGGTGTGGAGCGTATGAGCTTGGATAAGTGCTGCTCAGCAGCTTTAGTGTCGCCAAGTTGTAGCTGTGTTATTGCATTGAACAACAGAGGGGAACTAAGACGTGAATGGTATTGAGTTGCTGTCTTCTTATTTTGTTGCTTCTGTTGTAAATTGTGTTGTGAATTGAGCTGCTGAGTAATCTCGTTTGCTGCTGCTAATATTGTTTGTTCGATGCTGGAAGCGTTAATTACTCCCACTTTTGTATGATGCTGCTGATGTAATGTATATGCTAATTGATATTGATTATTGGCACCGATAATACTGGATTCAATCACCAACCCCGCACCAGAGACAGCCATTAATTGCTGAATGTCGACAGTTTGGCTCAAGTGGTCATTAGCGATAAGCGAGATGATATTTATAATATCTTCGGTTTGCAGCAATGGGTAACTAACACCGACATTGAGCTTATTGATAAGCATATCCATCGCGGCATAGCGATTCCATTGTAAGTCTGTATTGTCTGTTGCGAGTTGCACTGGAAGTACTAAAATAGTGCCAGTTTCTATTGTAGGGGTTTTAGTGGACATCAGATAAGCATAAGCACTCATGCTAATAAGCAATAAGAGTAAAATAGCCGCAATATATTTATTTTTGTTCGATGATCTGGCGGGCGGCATCGTTATAGTCCTTTATTAATTTCCTTAAAATAACTTAGTGGGTATTTAAGTTATTGTAAAGAAATGATTCTTTACTCTCGTTTCCTGACCACAATGCATCATTGTGGTTCACTGTATTTGTTCACTTTAGTCAGATTATCAATCAGTTCAATTGCACTACATAAATGAAAAAACCGCCAGAAGGCGGTTTTTCTACAGCATAATCAATTAATCAATTGATGGCTCTTCGCTGTAATCAATACCATGGTAGCTCAAGCAGGTATCAACTTCGTTAGCGCTACCTAAAATCACCGCAACGCGCTGATGAATTTCGGTTGGCTGAATGTCCAAAATAGTTTCATAACCTGTTGATGCCTTACCGCCAGCTTGCTCAACTAGCAATGCCATTGGGTTGGCTTCATACATTAAACGTAACTTGAACGGTTTGGCTGGGTTTTTATTGTCTGTCGGGTAAGAAAATATCCCGCCACGGCACAATACACGATGCACATCACCGACCATTGCTGCAATCCAACGCATGTTAAATGATTGCTCACGAGGTCCTATTTCTCCGAGTAATAAGTCGGCAATATAGGTTTGCATTGGTGCTTCCCAAAAACGCTGGTTTGACATATTAATGGCAAACTCGGCAGTGTCTGGGGTTATTTGCACGCTATCGTCGGTCAGTAAAAACTCTTGGCTGTCTGGAGCAAGAGTATAAAACTGAGTGCCTTGGCCTGTGGTTAGCGCCATCATGGTTGATGGGCCATACAACACATAACCCGCAGCAACTTGTTTGCGGCCAGCTTGTAAAAAGCTTTGTTCGTTTAACTCACCAGCGGGTGCAGGTAATACTGAAAATATAGTACCCACTAATGAGTTGATGTCGATATTTGATGAGCCATCGAGTGGATCAAAACACACCAGGTATTCACCTTTAGCATTCACCTCAACCACATAATCTTCTTCTTCAGACGCTAAACCACGTACATTGCCATCGGCTTTAAGGGCATCTTTAAGCATGTCATTGGTGATTACATCCAGTTTTTTCTGGGTTTCGCCTTGAATATTTTCTTGCTCTGTTGCACCCAAAACGCCCGCTAATGCCCCGTGACGAACCGCACCACTAATGGCTTTTGAGGTGTCAGCTAAGGTTAATAGTAGTTGTGTTAAAGACGCGTTTACGGCTTGTACGCTAAGGGTTTGTGCCAAAGTCTGCATGATTTTTCCTATGAGATTTTGCGAGGTTAAGGTCGATGTTGTTAATTCTTATCAGTTATGTGCAAATCATACCCCACAATGACGCTAATTTCAGCGATTGTTATCTGAGGTTTTGGTTTTACTGTTAATTGAGGCAAAATGTGGGCGGATTGAATTGCCCCAAGGATTAATAATAATGACAACAACATGGAAGCATCATGCTTTAGCGGCAGCGTCTGCCGTGCCACTTCTTTTTACTAGCTCGGTTTTTTCAGCAACAGCAACCGCTCAAGGCAGCATAATGAACTCATCAACTACCGCGACACTGACTGCAATCAAAGGTAGCACTACACCACTGACCATTGAACGTATTCATGCGTCACCAGCCTTAGCAGGCTCAAGCCCTCGTGGGTTGGCCTTATCGCCTAACGGAAAGCGTGTAACCTATTTATCGAACCGAGCCGATAATCAGCATTTGTATGATTTATGGCAAATGGATATCGCTACGGGTAAGCGCAGTGTACTGATTAATGCTGATCAATTAGAGGCTGGAGAACTGTCTGATGAAGAAAAAGCTCGCCGAGAGCGCCAACGAATTTATGGCCAAGGGATCATGGAGTATTTCTGGTCTGAAGACAGCCAACATATTTTAATCCCTGCTGCGGGTAAGTTGTATTTATATGACGTTGCCAGCAATAAGGTGGCTGAGCTTGCAACCGGTGACGGTTTTGCAACCGATGCGCGTTTGTCTCCAAAAGGTCACTTTGTGTCGTTTGTGCGCGATCAAAACTTATTTGTATTGTCATTGGATAGCCAAAAAGTAACGGCACTCACCACAGATGGTAAAGGGCCAATTAAAAATGCCATGGCAGAGTTTGTTGCCCAAGAAGAAATGGACCGTATGACAGGCTATTGGTGGGCGCCCGATGAGTCTGCAATTGCCTTTACTCGTATCGATGAATCCGGTGTTGAGTTAGTGACTCGTAATGAAATTTACGCCGAGGGGATTAAATTAACCGAGCAGCGTTACCCTTATGCAGGTAAAGCCAATGTTGAGATAGCACTGGGTGTCGTGACCTTAAAAGACCGCTCCATTAGCTGGATTGATTTAGGCAAACAAAAGGACATGTATTTACCTCGCGTAGATTGGCTACCCGACAGCCAGCATGTGTCGTTCCAATGGCAAAGCCGCGATCAACAAACGCTGGATCTACGCATTGCTGCAATCTCTCAGCCGACACAAGCTAAAACGGTGATTGAAGAGCGCAGCAAAGCATGGGTAAATTTAAACAATGATTTACACTTCCTAAAGCAACAAGCGGCCCTTATTTGGGGCTCTGAGCGTGATGGTTTTAATCATCTGTATTTATTTGACTTACAAGGCAAACAACTTAAGCAATTAACCCAAGGTGATTGGGCTGTTGATACACTTGAGTTTGTCGATGAAGCAACGGGTTGGGTATATTTTAGCGGTCGAAAAGACAGCGTTGTTGAGCGTCATTTGTATCGGGTTAATCTTAATAAAGGTATGGATTCTATTGAGCGAATTAGCCAAGCATCGGGTATGCATGAGGCTGTATTTGCGGATAAAAATCCCGTTTATTTAGATTACTTTAGTAGTTTACAGCAGCCGCCGCAGATAAGTTTGCACAATGATTCTGGCAAGCAGTTAGCTTGGGTTGAGCAAAATGACATTGATAAAAATCATCCGCTTTATGATTATGCAGGTTTATGGCAAATGCCTGAGTTTGGTCAATTAAGCGCTGAAGATGGTCAAGCATTGCAATACAGATTGTTTAAACCAGTGCCTTTTGATGCCGCTAAGCAGTATCCGGTTGTGGTGCGTGTATATGGTGGGCCGCATGCTCAGCTAGTGGTCAACAGCTGGAGCGAAGCAGATTATTTTACTCAATATTTACTGCAGCAAGGCTATGCGGTATTTCAATTAGATAATCGTGGTTCAGCGCACCGTGGGACTCAATTTGAACATGTGATTTATCAAAACATGGGTGATGCTGAAGTAAACGATCAAAAAGTTGGCGTTGATTACATACGTAGCTTGCCATTTATTGATGGTGACAACATTGCTATTTATGGTCACAGTTATGGTGGTTATATGGCGTTGATGAGTCAATTTAAGGCACCAGGTTATTTTAAAGCGGCAATATCGGGTGCGCCAGTAACGGATTGGCGTTTGTACGACACTCATTATACTGAGCGTTATATGGGTAACCCACTAACCAATAAAAAAGGTTACGACGCTAGCAGTATTTTACCTTATGTAAAAAATTATCAATCGGGCTTATTGATGTATCACGGTATGGCTGATGATAATGTCCTGTTTGAAAACAGCACTAGAGTATATAAAGCGTTACAAGATGAGGGTAAGTTATTCCAAATGATGGATTACCCAGGGTCTAAGCATTCAATGCGTGGCGAGAAAGTGCGTAATCATTTATATAAAACCTTGGCGGCATTTTTAGATCAACAGCTGAAGTAATCACTATGGCGTTCCATGATTAACTAAAAAGCAGATATAAAAAAACCAGGTGATTCACCTGGTTTTTTATTGCGGCTAACCTTAAAGGATTATGCTTCTAAGTCACCACAAAAACGATAGCCTTCACCGTGAATTGTCGCGATGATTTCTGGCGTATCAGGCAAGCTTTCAAAGTGCTTACGGATACGACGAATTGTCACATCAACAGTGCGGTCATGGGGCTTTAATTCACGGCCAGTCATTTTTAACAACAAGTCAGCACGTGTTAAAATTTTACCTGGGTTTTCAACAAAGTGAAGCATCGCACGGAACTCGCTGCGTGGAAGCTTATAAGCTTCGCCCTGTGGGTTTACCAAAGAACGGCTATTGATTTCTAAGCTCCAACCGTTAAAACGGTAATACTCAACAGAACCTTTTTCTTCAGTTTCTGCTGCAGCATTATTAACGCGAGTTAATAGGTTGCGAGCACGAATCGTTAATTCGCGAGGGTTGAACGGTTTAGTGATGTAATCATCCGCACCAATTTCAAGACCTAGAATCTTATCAACTTCGTTATCACGGCCAGTCAAGAAAATAAGACCGATGTTATTAATTTCACGTAGCTCACGAGCTAATAATAAGCCGTTTTTGCCTGGTAAATTAATATCCATAACAACAAGGTTAATCTTATTGTCTTGCATGGCTTTATGCATTTCTGCGCCGTCGTTAGCTTCAGTGACAACATAACCTTCAGCTTCAAAAATACTGCGTAATGTATTACGAGTTACAGCTTCATCTTCAACAATTAAAATGTGCGGATTTTGCATGATATTTACCTGATTTTATAAAATTCGATTCTAGCCACTGTTTGCGAACTGTGTGCTAATAGATTGCAATAGCGCTTTAGCTAATGCGCTAAGATTCCGATATTTTTTGGTGTTTATCTATGTCTACCCTGAATTAAACACTCTCTATAAACTCTATTATGTAACACTTAATGCTGGTTACTGAGTCTGCTTACGTCGATTAATTTCCACTACGCCAAGGTACGTGTTTGCACTTATGCATGATGGTGTAAAATTTGTTGCACTTAAGCTTACTTACTATGAATGCGATTTAGAAAGATAGTTCCTTCTATAGCAAACTTATTTAATCGTATTAATGTTTTATCAAATGTAGAACAAATTTAGTACGACTGTAAACTTTACATCAAAAAATCATCACACTCACAACAACATTTGCTGAGTTTTTGAGGTGTATGTAGCTAACTTTGCTACAGTGATTTAATAGTGCGTGATGGTTATTGTACTCGTTTTAGGCATTTGTTAACAAATTAAATGTTAAAAAATTAATATAACACTCAAGTATATGAAAGATTAACCTTGCTAAGGTGATAATAATTAATGATTTTCTAATATAATACTGTTGATTTAGATAGCAAACCTTTTAGAACTCTAACCTATCTGCTAGACTAATTTTGGCTTAATTGACGAAAATTTATTATGGAAAATGTTATAGATACATTGTGGAATGAGTATCAAAGCACTCATTTTTTGTTCACTCAACGCCTTTCACATGATTTCCCATTTGCTATTGTTACTGCTCATAACCCTCGTGGTTCAAGACTCTCTCCTAGTCAAAATCGCTTACTCGATCGTCAGCTTCAATCTAAAATTCAGCAATATAACCGCCCCTATCGTGCGCTAATCGGTGCAGCACCTGATTTGTCGCATATGGAAAAGAGTTGGGCGATTTTTATTGATAAAGAACAAGCTATTGAGCTTGGCAGAGAGTTTAATCAACATGCAATTTACTACGTTAATCAAGGTTTACTATCTTTGATTGCGTGCCTTGATATTATCAAACCTGAAGTTGATATGGGGATGTTTAACCACCGATTAAGGGTGGTGAGTGAGTGGCCTGAGATAGGCTCGTATACTGGGTAAATAATGGCGTAATTTAAACTGCACCGTTGTAGAAGAACAACTGATGTATTATTTGGGGACAATCAATGTTCGATTGTCTCGGTAATTTACCATTCATAATATTTTTTGCATATATATTGGCGTTTTTTCGTAATAGAGAACAATCATTAATTAGAGGGCACAGCAACAGAATATCTCAACGCAACGATATTTTTTATCGCAGCAGTGTGTTTTTACTGTGTTTGCTGATTGACTTGATAGGTGATTTGTTGCTATTTTCAACCCACTCCTTCGGGAGGAACAGAAGAGGAGCGTTAACTAGGTAGTAAGTGAGAGGATGCCAATCCGATGACCACTTATGATGGAGATTAGCGCCGAGGTATCAGTTTGTTTGGCAAAAATTGATATCGGTCGATTAGGCTGAATCCTAACGATTGTCACCTATTTTTTTGGTGGAGAGCTTCTGGTGATGATTGCTGTTTCCCTTCTATAAGGGTGCGTTATCTTAGCACCAGGCTCTTCGAACGTAGTGTGTTCGGAGCGTATATCATGTTAGTAAATCACATCTTATTTTTGAGTCTTTCGCAAACAGCGGAGGCATCAGTATGAGCTTTGTTCAGTCTGAAATAGATACCCCAGAATTAGTCGTTGCCAAATTTGGCGGCACGTCAGTTGCTGATTACGCCTCTATGAGCCGTTGTGCAGATATTGTGTTGGCTAATCAAGCTACTCGTCTGGTGGTAGTAAGCGCCTCCAGCGGAGTGACCAATTTATTAGTTGAGTTAACTCAAGCTAATGTTAATGATGAACGCCGTTTGGTATTGCTTAAGCAAATTGCTCAAATTCAATATGCGATATTAGATGAACTCGGTCGTCCACAAGACGTGGCAGCCAGTATTGATAAAATACTCAGTCGGATGTCTGTACTCAGTGAATCGCTAGAACTGAATCGCAGTAAAGCCGTTATGGACGAATTATTGTCGACGGGTGAGCAATGTTCATCGATTTTATTTTCTGCGGTTATTCGGGAAAAAGGTACCGCTTCAAATCATTTTGATGTGCGCCAAGTATTACGTACCGACAGTCACTTTGGTCGCGCAGAGCCACAAATTGAAGCTATTTCAACGTTAGCGGGTGACTTTTTACAGCCATTACTTGCGCGTTACGTTATCGTTACCCAAGGCTTTATTGGTGCAGATGAAGAGGGGCGAACAACAACATTAGGCCGTGGTGGCAGCGACTATTCGGCGGCATTACTTGCCGAAGCGCTTCGTGCCACAGCGGTTGAGATTTGGACCGATGTAGCCGGTATTTATACCACTGATCCACGCCTTGCCCCTAATGCCCGCCCGATTGCTGAAATTAGCTTTAATGAAGCCGCTGAGATGGCTACCTTTGGCGCTAAAGTATTGCATCCCGCCACCATTTTACCTGCAGTAAGACAAAAAATTCAGGTGTTTGTGGGTTCAAGTAAAGCGCCTGAATTGGGCGGTACTTGGATACGTCATCAAGTTGAAGATACTCCGGTGTTTAGAGCGGTGGCATTACGCCGCGATCAAACTTTACTTAACTTGCATAGCTTGCAAATGTTACATGCTCAGGGCTTTTTGGCTGAAACGTTTGCGACATTAGCGCGACACAAAATATCAGTCGATTTAATCACGACCTCGGAAGTTAACGTCTCGCTAACCTTAGATAAAACGGGTTCTGATTCAAGTGGTCAAGGGTTACTCAGTGAGTCATTACTACAAGAGTTATCGCAACATTGTCGTGTAAGAGTTGAGGAAGATTTAGCGTTAATCGCCATCATCGGTAATCGTATTGCCTCGACGGCTGGCATTTGTAGTCGGGTATTTAAAGTGCTTGAAAACCACAATGTTCGGATGATTTGCCAAGGTGCAAGCCCACATAATTTATGTGTGTTGGTAGCAGAGTCGGAAGCGGCGCAAGTGGTTAATGCCTTGCACCAAAACTTGTTTGAGTAATACCAATCCTATTAAAGATGTGATCTTTCAGCGGGAGTTCAAAGTGCTTTAGGCAAGGCAGATGATTGAAGCGAATAGTGATTCTCGGTAACAAGCTCCTGCATTACTCACCTCCAGCATCTGACCGCCATGAAGGGTGGAGATGTCTTATTTTTTATGGAAAAAAATAGACCATGCAGTCGTATTTTGAAAACATCTAACGCAGCATAAAGTACTTTGAAACCCGCCAGAATGGAGTCTCTCAGGTATTCCACTTCTGTGTTGCATCGATTTAAAAGGGAACAGCCATTTCTACATCAATGCGCCTTGAATTGAAAAACCTGAGAGACTCTGAACTGACCAGATATTTAATGAGATTGGTATCATCATATGACTAAAGCAATACAATCGTCAGTTCAAGTTGGAGAACTGGCGACAGGGCAAGCATTGACCGTTCCAATATATTCATTCATGGGTAGCGAAAATTCAGCGCCGAGTGTGTATATTCAGGCCAATGTTCATGGCGCAGAAGTGCAGGGTAATGCGGTAATTTATCAACTGATGACCTTGTTGGAAGGTTATCAGGTTTTAGGTGATATTACGCTTGCACCCTTAGCCAATCCTTTAGGAATTAATCAAAAGAGTGGTGAGTTTACTTTAGGGCGTTTTGATCCCATTACAGGGGTTAATTGGAACCGCGAGTATTTTGATCACAACGTCGATATTCAAAATTGGTATGCCGAGCACCAACATTTAACCAATAGTGAACTGTTTTGCGCCTATCGTTCAATGTTGGTAGAAACTTGCCAGGCGCGTCTAACTCATTCTTTTGGGGTTTCAACAGGTCATCGGTTAGCGGTAAATTTACAGGCTATGGCACACCAAGCAGACATCGTGCTTGATTTGCATACCGGCCCTAAATCATGCAAACACTTATACTGCCCCGAGTATGATATTGATGCGGCGAGATTTTTTTCGATACCATATACTTTGATTATCCCCAATAGCTTTGGCGGCGCGATGGATGAAGCGACCTTTTGTCCTTGGTGGCAATTAACCGAGTATGCGACCAGTCAAGGCCGAGAATTTTCCGTACCTGTGTCTGCATTTACCTTAGAGCTAGCAAGCCAAGAACGGATTGATTTAGCAGATGCGTTAGAGGATGCCAAAGGCATATTGGCTTATTTAAGCCACCGCGGCGTGATTGCTGAAAAAGTTAATCCAGCCAGTATGGAAAGGTTTGGGTGTTACTTGAAGGATTATAAGAAGTTTCATGCACCTAAAGCTGGCTTAATTGAATATTGTGCGAGTGTTGGCGAACCATTAACAGCTGGCAAACCTTTAGTGAACATTTTACGCATAGACTTGTATGGTTCTGAGCAGGCTTACCAAGCCATTAGTTTACCCATGGATTGTGTGCCTATTTTGCACTTTGCTTCAGCATCGGTACTTCAAGGAACGGAGTTGTATAAGGTGATGACTAATGTGTTTCCATTACAACCTAGTTGATTAACAGCTTTGGCTAAGTAAAACAAAAACGCCTGCAATTGCAGGCGTTTTTGTAGATGAGTAAATTACAATTAACTGCCTAAAATCTGCAGCGGAATCGCTAACATTTCGTCGCCAGAAGCAGCAAAATACCAAATAATACCCACTAAACTTGCTACCGTGAGCAAATACCATACTGTAGAGAAAATTTGCCCGTAACGATCTAGCGGCAATAAATGACTTTGATGACGACCGCGCCATTCAAATACAATTTCTACACTGCCGATCAGTAACAAAAAGCCAAGTAAGGCGAGCCCTAAGCTATAGCTAATGAACACACCGATAGCGGCACCAGCAATACAAGCAACTAGACCGACAACACTATTCATCGAAAAGCTGATACTTTTTAAAATATGCCCGCCATCGAGAGGTAAAATGGGCAGTAAATTAAACAGATTTAGCAGTGCATTGAATGCCGCTAACCCAGCAAAGAATACGTTACCGGTTAGCCAATAAAGTCCTAGTGAGATAATCGATAAAATCAGTCCAAAAGTGGGGCCCATAATCGAAATATACACATCTTGCCAGCGGGTGTTGATGCGTTCATCACTTAGCGCTAAGCCGCCAACAAAAGGGATTAAATAGATCCCTTTGGTTTTCATGCCGAAATGTTTCATCGCTCGAATATGACCATATTCATGAAATACTAAGCAACCGATAAGCGCTAAGGCAAATTCAAATGAAAATAACCAAGAATAGGCCGCAACACTGGCTCCAGCAAAAAGGACCTTAACCACCTTGGCACTTTTTAGTAGCTTAAAACCTAATGATGCCAGCCCAACAACACTGAGCTTTTGATTTTTTACTGCTGCAATTTCAGGTGTTTGACGCTCAATATCTTCAACGGTGCGTTGGCCTTGGGTTATGGATTCATCATCTATTAATAAACAATAATCCAGTTGAAATGGTTGCCAGTTAACATCGATTTCTAATCGTACCGGTAGTGAACCAATATTGGGGTTAACGGGGTCGTCGTTGTTGATATTTGTTTCAGTCGGTACCGATGTTTGAGTGGTCAGTTCAAATGAATGGATATGAAAGGCTTGGTCACTAGCGCTTGCAGACTTTTGCGATACAAGTTGATTATCCCAATAAAGTTGCTGCCAACCCGCAATCGAGCCTTCGAGTCGCAGACGTTTACCTAGACATTCAATATTTAGTAATTCCATTAAGGATTCTCAGGGTTTATGGACGGTGAGCATGGGGGCATTTTGCCAGAGCTATGTGTGTTGCTCAATGGGTTCGTCAATTATATTCGTTAATCATTAGCTTGGCTTTATGATTGAGTTCAGGTTAAGTATTAAACATGAGCCCGTTGTTAGTCAGTTAAAGGTAGGTAATGCTAAAAGGAAGTATTATGTAAATTTTCAGTCTGAATACGTTGCTAATAAAGCTGTTCTAATTCAGCCACAGTAGCAATGCCTTGCTCAATGGTGGTAAAGACTATTTTTGCACTGCAGCAATGCCCTTGAAACTGACCATACTGGCGCACAAGGGATAGTAACTGTAACACGCTCATATCTTGACTAAGTTTAACCAGTGCAGGCAGTTCTGCCACGGAGGGATCCTGGGGTGGATGTTTTTGGATGCTATACACATGGCCAGCATTGTCGATAAGTTTATCTTCGGCGTGGACAGTAAATTGGTTGGCACAAATAAAGCCCAACCAATCCTGATAGTTAACCAGATACATGAGCTCATCATCTTGATCAAACTGCAGTATGGCTGGCCAATTTATTTGTTGCATAGTTACCTGTTTATCCACATTTGATTTACCTAATCCACTAGTAGCTAGCGATTACTGTAATCGAATGATACTTCTTGATTGACGTTTTTTACAATACACGGACCATGTTCACGTTGGCTGCGATTAAATGCAGCACCTATATGAATTTCGACGTTGGTAAAAATGTGTTTTTCAGCTTTGATGACGTAATTATTATAGTAGCCTTCAACTTCGTTAAGATGTTGAGTGTATTCTACTTCTTCTTTAATGCGTTCTTCTGCCATTTGATTTTTTTGATCGAGCATCATTTTGACTTGCTCAATCATGCCGGCATCGCTTTGCCATTCGGTTTTGGGCGGTAATTTACGTAATCTTGCTTCAATTTCTAAGCCCGCAACAACCATGCCTTTAATGCTGTCATCTAATTCTTTAAGCTCTTGCTTTAATTCACCTTGATGCATGGCACAAAACAGCTCAGTTTTGGTGCCGGCAGTCGCTCCAAATGCAATGGCTCTAATGCCTTTTGCCGCAGTAGCAATGCCGCCGACTAAGTCGCCACGTCTTCCTTGTGGATCACTCACGGTTATAGTGTCACCTGATGTTGAGTTACTGTGAAGTAACTGCTTGGTGACCAGAATATTACCGAGAGCCTCTAAATGGGAATACTGCACAAACTGGGCACAAATTTGTCCGGTAGCTTTTATTTTGGTGCTGAGTTCGTGCTCTTTAATTAAACGGCCAATAACACCTTTGCTGACAATGACATCACCTTGAGCTTCAATAGAAGCAGACTCAACAAAGCCCATCACGGTCACGTCACCACTAGCTTTTACTTCCATACCTTCGTGTACATCGCCGGTGATTAAAACACTGCCTTTAAAATTAACGTGACCATAGCGCACGTCTACATCTTTAATTTGCAGCATATCGTCAACTTGCATACCGTTGCGATTTTCAACCGGTTGACCTGACACTGTTGCGATGAGTTTATGTTGATCTTTAGGGTGTAAGCTGGTGCCTGTGCCAGGTTCCATTGGTTTATCTTTACCTGGAATTTGTTGCAGTACATCGCCGTGAACGTTAAAACCAGGGGTACCGATGGTTGAAGGGTTTTTAACCATCAAGACATCGTTGGGCTTAACGGTAATCAATGCGCCTAAATTACGCATATCGACTGAGCCATCTTCACGTTCTTGTGGTTGTAATAAGCGCTCACGAGCTAAGGCAACTTTACGGGTTAATATCGCATTTTCGCCGTTAACGGCCGCTTTGCCGCAGGCGATGATGCCTTCACAGCTTTCTCCTGGTGGCAATATCGACAAACGTTGCATGAGTGCCATGATTTTAGGTTTACTCAATCCCATTTTTATTTTTTGATTTTTAAGGGTATTAAGCACATCTGGTAGGGTGATATCTTTGCCGCCCCAAGCAGAAGTGATTTTCATGCTGGCTTGCATTTTATCGTCGCTGACACTGATATTCACTACACCGTCTTTGCGCTCTGCAATGGCGAAAAATAGTTCGTGATCCCCAGGGTTTTGACCGCAAAGGGCATTAACTTCCGCTACAGCTTTAGTAATTGCTGGGGTAATAGGAAAAAGCATAGCAAAAGCAGCCTGTGTGAGTAAGGCGTTGATATCCTCTGCTGACACAGGGCCGTGAGTATTGGGAATTATACGTAATTCCACTTTATTTTTATCTGCACTTAGTGCGACGAGTGAAGGCTCTAGCATAACATCCTTTGTTTTTATTTTTATATCAGGTCATAAGAGGCAAATAGAATACCAACGAAATGAATCCGAAAATGTGCGTTATTTTGCCTTTGAGCCAATTTAGCTGATATTAATCTGCATTTCCAGCAGTAAGCTAGCTTTGTCGCTTATAAGTGAAGCTGAGTCGCGTTGTTGGAATTATCGTTGATGGAGATACAATTTATACTTATTGTTTTCTGCTACCACATTCACTTTGCCAAAATGCGTCGCTATAGTCTCTGAATAAGGTAAATGACGATTTGCGACAATTTGCCATATGCCATTTGATGTTAGCCTAATGGCACTTTGCTGGACAAATTGTGTAGCAATATCTGTCGTGCTGGTTAACCCATCATGAAACGGCGGGTTGGAGATAATGCCATCGAACTTGCCTGTGATTTGATTAAATCCATCAGAAGGATAGACCTTTGCTTGCATACTATTGGCTGCTAGGGTTAATTCACATGAGAGTAACGCCATTGCATTGATATCAATGCACTCAATGGTTAACTCTGGATTGGCTTTTAGCAGCGCAGCTGTAATGACCCCAGCACCACAACCAAAATCGAGTACTCTGCCGCGTAAGTTATCCGGTAAATGTGACAGCAGTAAATCGGTACCCTGATCAAGACGTTTCTCGCTGAAAACACCGACAGCATTACAAATTTGCAGTGTTCCCTGTGGAGTCTCTAGTGAATATTGGCTTACCCAATCTCTTATCGATAGCGTTGGTGCTGCTTGGATTAAATAACTGACATATACCAAGCAGTGGCGGGCATTATCTTGTTTGATTGGCTGCGAATAATAATCAGGTGTGAGTTTTGCAATCGATTTAATCCCACCTTTATTTTCACCCACAATGATCAATTGGCCGTCAACATTCAAATGCTGTGCAGCCAGTTGCAGTAAATAACCCATTAACGGTTTTGCTTTGGGAAAGTAAATAATGACGCTATCAAATTTTGTATCAGCTAATGACTCTGGCAGTTGATGACCAAAATAGCTTTGTAATTTTTCATTGGCGCAAGAGGACAATGTGAGGTGATGATTATAATCTAGCGCTAGGGCGGTGACATTATCGGCAAACTCAAGACATTGATGTGCAAAGGTATCAGCTTCATAATTGAGCACTAACACACTATGTTGCTGAAAGTATTTACTGTTTCTAATTAACGCTTGAGATGGATTTGTTAACACGTCGGTTGCTCATAATGCTAGTGATAAGATAAACACACTGATATTAACACAACCCTTGACGTTGATAGCGGAGGATTGTGTTAGACATAGCCGTCAGTCATTGATTAAGGTGTTTGCACCGATTGTGGCAATAAGCTAAACATTTTAATCGCAATATCAATATTGTCTTGATGACCGCTAAATAATCTAGCGCCAGGGCCTTCAGCAAAGACTTGGACATCCATAGCGGTATGACCGCCACTTGTCCAACCGGTATTCGATTGAATATCAATTAGCTTACGCAGTGCGATTGATAATGGTTCATTACCTTGCATGCGTGCGCTTTGTAATTGACTGTATTGCGCTTCATTTGGAGTAAAGCCAAGAAGCGTTGCCGTTAAAGGCTGCCAATTGTCTTCGGCAATAGCACGGGTAGCAATGACATCAGGGCTGGCTTTAACCTTATGCAGTACTTCAGGGTGCCATTCGTATTTGTCATGTGCGCCAACTGATAATCCACCGGTATTATGATCTGCTGTCACAACCATCAAGGTGTCTTTACTTTGACGAACAAATTGTTCAACCACTTCGATAGCGGATGCAAATTCATCCATTTCACCCATAGCGGTAGCAATATCGTTACTGTGGCCAGCCCAATCAATTAAGCTGCCTTCAACTAACAATACAAAACCTTGCTCATTTTGTGACAGTAAATCTAATGCCTTTTGGGTCATATGACTGAGTTTATGCGCTTGTTTATCATTAATGGCCCAAGGCAATTGTACATCTGCAAACAGCCCCAATACTTTTGGCGTAGTCACTGATGCTAGCTCAGAGAATTCACTGATGTGCTGGTAGCCTTTAGCGCTAAATTGCTCAAGTAATGTTGGAGTGAAATATTGCTGGCCACCACCAAGAATCACATCAGCATCAGATGTTAAATAAGCCTCAGCAATATCTATATAATTACTACGGCTTTCATTATGAGCCAAAAATGCTGCAGGTGTAGCATGGTTTACTTGGGATGTAACTGCTACACCCGTTGACAAGCCTAATGCTTTGGCTTTTTCCATTAAGGTTGTGAGTGGGCGTTTTTCGGTATCAACGGCAATGGCACCATTATAACTTTTAACCCCAGTTGACAGTGCTGTGGCAGATGCGGCAGAGTCGGTGACATAACCACTGACGGAAGCTGGGTAAGTGCTTGCCATACCAACGAGTAAGCGATCAAACACAGTTTGTTCAATCTCTTCTGTGTCAGGATTATCTTTATAATAACGATAGGCGGTGGTGTAAGCCGGTCCCATACCATCACCTATCATAATGATGATATTTTTAGGTCTTGATGGACCCACAGTTGGTACATTATTACTTGCTGTATTAGCAACTGCAGGCGGCATAATGACTTCATCAGCCATAGCCCCCGTTACGATCAAGCTAGATACCAATAATAATCTGCTGATTATCCGTTGGTAGGTAGATAAAAAATGCATGATTAATCCTATTTTTGCTGACTAATACGGGCTTCGATGGCATCCATAAGCATGCCGGTAATATTAACGTCGAACGCTGCTTCAATTTCTTTAATGCAGGTTGGGCTAGTTACATTGATTTCAGTTAACTTATCGCCAATAACGTCTAAGCCGACAAAAATAAGGCCACGTTTTTTCAATTCAGGACCAATAGCACGCGCAATTTTCCAATCACTTTCTGACAATGGTTGGGCTACACCACTGCCGCCAGCAGCTAGGTTGCCACGGGTTTCACCTTTCATCGGGATACGGGCTAATGCATAAGGTACCGGTTCACCGTCCACCACTAAAATACGCTTATCACCTTGAGTGATTTCTGGAATAAAGGCTTGCGCCATCGCGTATTGTTGACCATAACTGGTTAATGTTTCGATAATCACGCCAACGTTAGGGTCATCTTTTTTCACTCTAAAAATAGACGTGCCGCCCATACCATCTAGTGGTTTTAAAATGATGTCTTGTTTTAGCTGGTGGAATGCTCTGATACGTTTCGCATCACGAGTCACAATGGTTTCAGGCGTAAATTCAGAAAACCATGCCGTAAACAGTTTTTCATTGGCATCACGTAAGCTTTGCGGTTTGTTAACAATCAACACACCTTCTTCTTCCGCACGTTCAAGCATATAAGTCGCGTAGATGAATTCGGTATCAAATGGTGGGTCTTTACGCATTAAGATCACATCAAGTTCGGCCAACGGAGTATCAACAGACTCGCCTAAAGTAAACCATTGATCAGCATCTTGCTTAACCGACAATTCACGCATCGTGGCCATGGCTTTACCGTTGACCATTGCAAGGTCATGCATTTCCATATAAAACAATTGGTAGCCGCGTGCTTGTGCGTCTAATAACATCGCAAAGCTCGAATCTTTTTTGATGTTAATGTCGCTGATCGGGTCCATAACAATACCGAGCTTAATCATGTGTGTATCCTTTAATAATGTGCAGGGAAGATATCGGTTTACCCAATATCACCAAATTTAACTTGTAATGCGGTAATGGCAGTTAATGACGCAGTTTCTGTTCTAAGTACCCTTGGCCCCAATAAAATATCGGTAAAATGTTGGGTTTCTGTCATGGCAATTTCTTCGTCAGACAAACCGCCTTCTGGGCCAATTAATAATCTTACTTTGTGGTGTTGACCAGATAACTGCAAGCCATTAATACCGTGTGAGGCTCTCGGGTGCAAATTCAGTTTTAAGGCTTCGGTGGACTCTTCACACCATTGCGCCAATGTCATTGCTGGACGAACAATCGGAACAATACTGCGGCCAGATTGTTCACAGGCACTGATAACAATTTTTTGCCATTGTTGCAGTTTTTTCTCTAAGCGCTCACCACTCAGTTTGACACCACAACGGTCAGAAAATAACGGAGTAATGGTTGTTACACCCAACTCTACTGACTTCTGAACTGTAAACTCCATCCTGTCTCCGCGTGAAATCACCTGACCTAAATGTAGGTCTAATGGTGATTCGCTATTATTAGCTTCACAACTTAAGACCGTGACAGCGATCGATTTCTTACTGGTTTCAATGATTTCAGCTAAGTAATCGTTGCCATCACCGTTAAACAAGCTGATTTGGTCACCCATCCCCATTCGCAATACTCGGCCAATGTGGGCGACACCATCCTCATCTAATTGAAGAGTTTGCCCTTGCTGTAAATTGTCTAGGGGCTGAAAAATACGTGGGACTCTCATCAGTGTTGACCTTATTTAACCAATTGTTCAAGGGAAAGCTTGATCGCCAATTAACGAACTAAGCCGTTATTTTGGCATTGTTTGAATACAAAATCATTATGATTACCTTGGTTAGCAGCGATTAAGGTATCACGCTTGCACTCAGTTGCCGTCACTGGCTGCATTTTGTCCCATGCATTAAACAATTTTTGCTGACTGCTGCTAATTTGAAGACCATAGATTTTTTGCATATAAAGGTAAGTGCGAGCAATAGGACCTCTTGCTCGTTTAGGCGGTTGTGCTTTGCGGCCTTTAAAGTCGACAATCATTTCACATTGCCCGTATTGATCCGCTTTTCCACCCCAATCACTAAACCTAAAGTTGCTACGATCGCCATTGACCTCACCGACAGCAGGAACGAGATTATGTAAATCGGCTTCCATTTTTTTGAATTGCTTGTTGTTTTTACCACAATTTTTACGGCCGCCATCTTGCCAACATTGCAGTTGATGACCAAATTCCCAAGCGGGAACCACATGCTCCCATTCAATACGGTTGGCTCTAATAATTTGTTTTCTAACCTGATAGCCACAGCTAGCATGATCTGCTTGCCATAATTTGCCTGCTATGGCGATGTCGCAGCCGCAATAAAAGGAACTGAGAGGTAGGTGTTGTTGGTAAATCTTTTTGGCAACTTTTTTCGCTTTACCAAAACTACTTGGATGTTCTGCTGCGATAAGTGTGGATGAAAAAATGCCGCACAGAAGCGACACCCCAAATAACCAAGAGTGTGTGGATGATAAGCGCAAAATAAACCCTAAAATTAACAAAAACATCGTTACAGCGCAGGCTTAGCCTGTCATTTTTGCTGATGTTAAGCCATCAGATGCGATGACGCAATTGATACTGTTTATTATTACGAGCAAAGGTTATTTAGGGTTAAAAGAGGTTAATGTTTGTTGGCAGCGGCGACAGCGATATTGAGTTTGGCCTCGGACAATTCTGTTGTGACGTCTTATGGTTAAGTTGATGCTGCCACAGCCACAAAAATATTCGAATTGTTGTCCGCTGACCGACTGAGTATTGAGTTGATGAGTGGTCTTGGGAGTAATTTTAAATGTTGTCAGCATTACGCTCTGCCATTCTTTACCATGAGGTTTTACTTTACCAAATAGATGGAAACACAACAGGTGGCTAATTTCATGTGGCACCACTTCGTTAATGAAAATATCATGATTTTCAGCGAGTAACACTGGATTAAAACGTAATTTATTGGTTTGTAAGTGCGCCGTTCCGGCGCTTTTCCCACGCAAGCTGAAATGTACATTAGGGCGTGGAAATTGACGTTTGAAATGTTGTTCGGCTAACAGGTAGTCAGCTTCTACTTTGGCCAAGATCTGCAGTTGTAACGGATTACTCACGGTAGTGTTCTGCGTTTGGTGGGGGCAAGGCCCTGTTGATAATGAAGACCCCTTTTCGTGGACCTCTTGCGTTAGTGCTTGGTGCGCGCGCTGGGTGAGATTGAAAATATTTTTAAACATGTTGGTGAGCTTCACTTGCTTGAATGATTAATGAAAGATTCAGGCAAGTAAAGTATTGGCCTGTTAAGTTAGTTTGTAGGCATTACAGTGTGCTCGCTGCTGCAGCTATCATGGCGCGTATCTGCTCGACAATGTCTGACTCTACTTGTGAGTCGTAGCCTTTAATACGTGGAGTATGAATGTGTCCTACCGGTAAATTCAAGTTAAATTGATCTCGAAGTAAAATACTGCGATAGGAAATTTCATTGGATAAATAGCCACCACCAGAGCCTTCTACAGAAATTTCATTTTGTAATTCTGCCAGTGATGACGCCTTAAATTGGCCCCGAGATAAGGTGCTAATTTGGTTGTTGTCATTGACACTCCAATGACCTTTCACTGCCGCCATTGCTTCAATAGGCAAAGATAATTGCACAAATTCAGGGCCATTTAATTTGCCGTCAGTAGATGCTCCATTATTAAATAATGGTGCTTTAGGGTGGCGCTGACTGGCACCGGTTAAGACATTTAAATTGTCTGGAGCTTCTGCACTGCGGTTACGTCCAGGAAAACGTTCAATATCGAAGTTCTCACGACCCATACTGATGGTAAATACCATGTCGACACTGTTGTCACGATAAAACGGTGTGAGTAACGACTCGATAATACCATTGTCGAAATCGGCATATCTTACTGGAATCATCACCGTTTCGATCTGTGCTTTTTTACCATTAACGTCAAAACGATAGCCATCGAGTGCTAACGCTGCTAAACCTGATGGATTGCTTTGGCCGATGTTTCTATCAAGGAAAAAAGGGTCAAAACCGGTCACTAAAATATTAATTTGTGTATCGGGAGAAAACTCAATATCACTAAAACCGCGAGAGGATTTTTCAACAGCTTTGACTAAAATATCACGTTGCCAATCGGCCACATTGAATCCAGCTTTTTCTTGCTTTAGGACGTTACGCATACTTAAACGACTCCAGTACAAGGAGCGATCATCACTGTGTCCCGATTGCACATCACGTACAGCTTGCTGCCATAACCTATGCCCTTGATGCGCGGCCATTTCGGTAACGGCTAACTCATCAGTGGATTGGGCTAACTTGACCTCTACAGTATCACTGATAGCTTGATAACGATTAACCACATTAGGCATTGTTTGCCCAGCTTTTGATACTCGCATCTCTTCAACATCTTTTGAGAGCGGCCCTGCATTAACTGCAGTAGATAAGGTGACTAATGCCAAAGAACTTAACATTATAAAAGCACTGTGTTTAATCATGATGGTTCCTTTAGGATTATGAGTATCCTAATACGCGTTAATTTTATTTAGGCTGTTCAACAATAAACCATATTTTTATCTTACATTTATAGCACAGTTGCTTAGGTGATTTAATAGTGCAACTAATACCAATGATATAAGTTTTACTTTTAGTACGAAATTTTGCATTACCCGTCGCTAAATCTAGATAACCTCAAACGGCTTATTTAGGCCATTTGAGGTTATTATTTGAGATTGCTATTTAAGATTGTTATTTGAGCTAATCACTCTGGTATTGATGCTAAATAATATAAGCAAAAATAAAGAGTCGATCACGAGATGTTTGCCGGTCTATCGCTTAACTCATCATCGAATGTAGTGATTCTTGGCTGGTATATCGTTTGGTAAAGAAGTCTAAAAAAGCACTAATATTACTGGCTAGCTGACGGCGACTTGAATACACCCCGTATACTTTAAAGGGTTCCATTGGCCATTCCTGTAAAATGGGCACCAGGCTTCCGGTTGCAAGTTCTTGCTTGCAACTAGTATTAGAAAGCATGGCAATACCATAATCATCCAACGCTAAGCGCTTCACCATACTGGCGCTATTAACTCGCACTTTACGTTTAAAGGTCGCCATTATTTTACGGTTACCCTTACCTAATGCCCAAATGGGTGCCGACAATGTAGTGCCGAGTAAAATGCCGTTATGCTGAGTTAATTCTTGTGGTGTTGCAGGACTACTGAATTTTTTAATGTAACCAGGGCTTGCGACCAAAATAGGTTGGCGTTCAAATAATAATCGAGCCACAAGATCGGAAGATTGCAATGGACCATATTTGATCGCGATATCGTAACCTTCACCCACAAGCCCAACATCGTTATCGGTAAATTGTATATCGAGTTCTATATTGGGATAAAGACGCATAAAACTAGAACATAAATGGCCGATAACATCTTGTGAAAAAGACACTGGAATGGCGATGCGCAACGCACCAGAAATATCATTATGGGTGTTTTCTATGGTGGCTTTGGCCGCTTCAATTTCATGACTAATAGAATCACAGTGCTGAAAAAATAATGCGCCTACTTGAGTCAGGCTTAAATTTCGGGTGTCTCGTTGCAGTAATCGTACCCCTAGTTGTTCTTCTAATTGAGCAACTTTACGACTAATGGTTGATTTAGGTTGTCCGATCTCTCGTGCTGCTTGAGAGAATCCTTTTGCTCTAACAACGGCTGCAAACAGCATCATACCGTTCAAATCGGGCATTCAAACCTCACTGTCTCAATTATGGAACAAAGCGTCCAAGCTAGTTTATATGGTAATTTACCCATTAACAAAGTTATATTTACGGGCTAAAAAAATTTTTCAGAGGCTATATAAGCAGAGGATCTAAGGATGACCAGCAAAAAGCAGCCCGCTAACAAGACTCAAGCACTATCGGCTGACCCACTTTTCTTACAAGCTGAACACTTGGCTAAAGACTTTTCATTATTTCCTGCTCATAACAAGCAGAGTTTATCTGAAGAAGTGAAAGGATTATTAACAGAAGATTCCATTCAATCAAACTTGAAAAGTTTGGCATCTTTAGACGTTGACGGTTATGTCAATAAAGTTATCCAACCGACCTTGGATAAAAACCGCCCAGGCGCGAAGCGAATGATCGCTGACTTAAAAGGCAAGATTATTGCCGAAAGTCATATCGGACCGTTTTATCGTGCTGAAGTGGAACTTAATTTTGGTACTCGTACTCGCCGTATCGGTTTTATTGCGCAAGAGCGCACGACCGCAAACGGTGCATGGATGCCTGAACACCATCTTGCAGCATGTAAGGCAATCCGTCATTTCGCTGAATTGTCTATGCCGATTGTATATTTAATCGATACTCCTGGTGCAGATGCTGGGGAAATTGCTAATAGCCAAAATCAAGCGCATACCATTTCTAAAGCGATTGCTGAAAGTGCTAATGTTGATGTACCGACAGTCGGTATTGTGATTGGTGCAGGCTATTCTGGTGGTGCAATTCCATTAGCTGCAGCGAACATTCTATTATCTGTACGAGATGGTATTTTTAACACCATTCAGCCACAAGGTTTGCAGAGCATTGCGCGTAAGTACAACTTGTCATGGCAGGAATGTGCTAAATCGGTAGGCGTGTCACCAGAAGAGTTATATACCGCTGGGTGTATTGACGGCATTATCGATTTTACTCCATCAGATAAAGATGAGCGTCAGCATAATTTCCGTCGTGCGATTATCAGTTCTATTGAAGCCGTTGAACGTGCTGCAATGAATTTTGTCCGCAAATCTACAGATTTAAGAGAGCATTATGATCGCAGTTTACAGCGTTATTTAGCGCCGTCGGCTAATCTGCTCACGCTTGAAAATAATACCCGCTTATCTGTCGCCAATAACCCAACGATGTACCACAATATTTTTGGTAGTGCATATCGTTATTTACGTTATTTGACCTTGCGTAGCCGCATTCATTCAATCTCACAAGAACAGTACGGTCGCTTATCAAAAGTGAGCGTGCCAGAAGGTGATTTGTTAGCGCGCATTAAGCAAGAACAGGAACGCGTGTTCCAGGCGTGGTTAACCAACCCTGATAAGCTCGTTTACGATGAAGAACTGAATAAACTTTGGGGTACATTCAGCGCTAAACGTAAAGACATTTCTGCAGAGCGTAACGTGATTACACGTTTTATTCTGGGTGAACCAAAAGAGAACTATAAAAAAGCACGTAAAGCATTGTTATTTAACATTGGTTGGTCGTTATACCATCGCTGGAAAAGTAACGCCGCTAACAATTTCAATGGCTTAATTAAGCATTTAGAGTCACTGCCTAAGTCTACAACGCAAGCTCCATGGCCTGAGCTAAGCCAGCTTACCGTGTTGGATATTGTGGTTAATGACGAATTACGCGCAGACTTTATTTGGCAGTGTCATAACGTGCTTATTTTCAATGCGCTATATGACAATGTGGTTGGCAGCTTGGCATCAATTTCGAAAGAAGCCATGATGTCAAAAAGTTTGTCTCGTGAATCAGTGGATAAATTACTCCACAAATCAATTGATAACGCATTATCGACAAGCGACAAAGCTAACGACAAGAGCAAGTTCTATAAGTGGCTTAAATACTTTATGGATCAATCGAATCGTGCTGAATTGCTTACTCGTGTAGAGCAATGGAAGAGTGTGGGTTTCCCACAGTTAAACGATTCGTTATTTGTAATCTTAACTTATTTCTTCGAGCGTTTATTACCAGAGTACTTTGATAGCGAAGATGAACACGATAAATACACCGGTACAATTAACCCTGTACGTATTGGTCGTCGTAAAGATTTTTGGAACCGTTTAACAATGGGTTACCAAGACTTACTGATCCAAAAAATACTTCGCGAAGAGAAAAAGCAAGGCAAGATGGGCTGGGAAAATATTATCAAACAGTTCTTTACTAAGTTTGATGAAATTGATGCCGACAAAATGTCAGCTAACATGCTTAACTTCCCTGGTTTCCGCTTATCGATTGAAGATGCTATTGATAAAAAGATCCGTCCTTGTGGTTTAATTACTGGTCTGGCTGACTTTAATAATAACGGCAGTAAGTTACGTGTTGGTGTTGCTGTTTCAAATACGGCATTCCAAGCGGGTGCATTTGATATGGCCAGTGCTGAGAAATTCAGTTCGCTATTAATTGAATGTGCTAAACGTAAATTGCCGGTTATTTGTTTTATCAGCTCTGGTGGTATGCAAACCAAAGAAGGTGCTGCGGCATTGTTTTCAATGGCGGTCGTGAACGACCGTATTACACGCTTTATTCGTGATAACGAATTACCTGTATTGATGTTTGGTTTTGGTGACTGTACTGGTGGCGCTCAAGCCAGTTTTGTAACCCATCCTTTAGTGCAGACTTACTATCTTTCTGGCACCAACATGCCGTTTGCTGGTCAAATGGTAGTGCCTGCGTACTTACCATCTACAGCAACATTGTCGAACTACTTATCTAAAGTGCCAGGGGCAATGACTGGGTTAGTTCATAATCCATTTAGCGACACCTTAGACACTCAGTTGTCGGGTATTGATCCACTAATGCCATTACCGACAATTAATATAGAAGAAGTGATCAGCAAAGCGTTGTCGACTTTAGTGCCTGAAGTGATTGAGCTAGAAGACGTTATTGTACAAGACGATCCTCGTGCATTGATGAAGCCAATTAATAAAGTGCTGGTGCATGCTCGTGGTTGTACGGCAGTTAAACTGATTCGTAAAGCACATGACAACAACATTAATGTAGTGTTGGTGGCGTCAGATCCAGACATGACATCTGTTCCTGCAGATATGCTGAAAGACACTGATAAACTTGTGTGTATTGGCGGTAATACTTCAGATGAAAGTTACCTCAATGCTTACTCAGTATTGAAAGTCGCTGAGTATGAAAATGTTGATGCGTTGCACCCAGGTATTGGTTTCTTATCAGAAAGCCCACAGTTTGCGGCATTATGTGTTAACAATGGGGTCAACTTTGTTGGTCCTAGCGTGCATTCAATGACGACCATGGGTAACAAATCTAATGCTATCCATACTTCTCAAAAGCAAAATGTGCCGGTTGTTCCTGGCAGTCATGGTATTTTGACTAACGCAGAACAAGCTGTGAACGTAGCGTCTGAAATTGGTTACCCTGTGCTGTTAAAAGCGGTGCAAGGTGGTGGCGGTAAAGGTATTCAGGTCGTTAAACGCCCTGAGGACATGATTGGTTTCTTCCAGAAAACAGCGACAGAAGCCGCCGCGGCATTTGGTAATGGTGATTTGTATTTAGAAAAATACGTTACATCATTGCGTCATATCGAAGTGCAGTTACTGCGTGATAAGTTTGGCAATACTAAAGTATTGGGTATTCGCGACTGTTCAGTACAACGTAATAACCAGAAAGTGATTGAAGAGTCTGGTTCAACGATGTTGCCTGAAGAGCTCAAACAGCGCGTGATGGAATACACTCGAGCATTAGGTGATGCGACCGATTACATGGGTGCAGGTACCGTTGAGTTTATTTATAACTTAGATGCTAACGAAGTGTACTTCATGGAAATGAACACACGTCTTCAAGTAGAGCATCCGGTTACTGAAGCAACATCTGGTATTGATATTGTTAGCGCGCAGTTTGATATTGCTGCGGGTCGTTCAATTGAAAATCTAGAACCAGTAGACCAAGGTTACGCCATGGAAGTGCGTGTGACTGCGGAAAAAGCGGCGCTTGATAGCCACGGTATTCTTCAGCTTATTCCTAATCCAGGTAAAATCACTGAATGTGTATTGCCTCAGCGTGACGATGTCGAAATTATTTCGATTGCAGCAGCAGGTAAGGAAGTATCACCATACTATGACAGCTTGATCGCACAGATCATTATACGTGGTACTGACCGTGCCGACGTTGTGTCTAAAATGTATGCGTATCTCGATAGCGTAGTGATTAAAGGTATTGCGACTAACATTCCATTGTTGAAGCTTATCCTTAAAGACCCAACCTTCAACGAAGGGGTATATGACACTAACTACTTGCCACGCTTAATGGCTGAGTTAGATATACCTGCACTGATTGCTGAAATGGAAGCGGCAGCAGAAGCACTTGAGGTTGATACTGAATCATTACGTGTTGGCGAAAGCAACGAGTTGAAAGTATTGGCTCAAGGCGCAGGTATTTTCTATACATCTCCAGCACCAGGTGAAGCAGACTTTGTTAAAGAAGGTGACATTGTCACGGTTGAACAAACATTGGCATTGATGGAAGCAATGAAGATGTTTTCTCAACTAACGTTAGCGGGCTTTAATCGTCAAACAGGTGTGTTATATCCTGAAGACCAAAAGTATCGTATTGAACGTATTCTTAATAGCAATGGACAGCAAGTTTCGCAAGGCGACTTACTGTTTGTGATATTACCCATCGAAGCGTAATACCTTCGATTGATTGTTGAATAAAATACCCGCTAAATAGCGGGTATTTTTTTGTCAGACTTTCGTATGTTGTAATACACTTAATAGCATATACACTTTTGGTTCACCTAATCTGTTGGACCATATTGTTGGAGCATACTATTTTGAAAAATAATGCGAACATTGAGTCGGCTTGAGTTCTCTAGCGTATTATTGATTACGCTGTTGATTTTCATTACTTTGATTAACGCTAAGCATGCCAGTGCTTCGGTGGTAGAGACTCAGTCTTTTATCAATTTAAAAAACCGTAATATCATCCGTTACTGTGTTGATCCCGATTGGTTACCTTATGAAGCTATTGTCGATGGCCGCCATACTGGGATTTCATCTGATTATTTAGCATTATTAGCAAATTATACCGATCTGACTTTTGTGTTAGTGCCCACCTCGTCTTGGCGACAGAGTTTAGAATTACTTAAACAAGGTGAGTGCGAGTTAACCCCCATTTTAAATCAAACCCCCAAACGCGACGCATATCTCTCTTTTAGCGATATCTTTTTTAAATCTCCAAATGTATTGGTGTCATTAAAATCTCAACCTTTTTTGCAAGGATTTGAAAATATAGGTGACCGCTTATTGGCAATACCCAAAGATTATCGTCTAGTGGAATATATCCAACAATTTTACCCTGCTATCAATACCGTATTGACTAAGAACGAGCGACAAGGATTGGAAAAGGTTGCTAATGGTGAAGCGGATGTCTTTGTAGGGTCGATGTTTTCTGTTAACGCCTATATTCAACAACACGGGTTAACCTCGCTAAAAATAGCGGGATGGGGTGGTCCTGAAGATGAGCTACGCATTGGCGTTATTCATGCAAAACAAGATTTGCTGCCACAGATTAATGCTGGATTAGCAAAAATCACTCAGGCAGACCATATTTCAGTTTATAAGAAATGGCATAACATTACTGTTGTTGAGGACATCGATTATAGCTTAGTCGTTCAAGTGGTGACGGCACTGGGGATGTTTATCTTATTTCTACTTTACCGAACAATGTGTGTTAGCAAGTACAATGTTCATTTAGAAACCAGCAACAAGCAGTTGCAAAAATTACAGTTAGAACTGAAGAAGAAAAATTGCGATCTCGACTTTTTGGCTCAACATGATCCGCTGACAAAATTGTATAACCGCCAATATTTTAATCAAACCTTTTTAGATGATGCTAGGCAGCCTCAGAAAAAAATGCGTCAGAACAACAATATGAGTTTGATTATCATTGATATTGATTTCTTTAAAGCGATTAATGACAAGCATGGGCATACAATTGGTGACAAAATATTAGTTCAAGTCGCGCAAGTGCTACAAGCATCAGTAAGAGAACTTGATGTTGTTGCAAGGTGGGGCGGCGAGGAATTTGTGGTGGTTTGCCAACATGTAGCGTTACACGATGCCACTGAGCTATGCCAACGAATTACTGATGAACTTAGTCATTTTCATTTTTATCATAATATTAAAGTGACCTGCAGTTTCGGAATTGCCTTGCTGGGTGAGAATGAACCGATCCAAGCTTGCTTTGAACGAGCCGATGCCGCGTTATACAAAGCTAAGCAGTCTGGGCGTAATCAATATTGTAGTGCGTAGATAAAAACGACAGTTTGCTGGATGTTTGTGCCATTAACAAAAATAGATCTTTATGTGAATAAATGCATATTTGTTGTGGTGTGATGTTGTTTCGCGACATTATGTAGCCCTAAAAATGCTTATTTGGCCATTTTATCTAAAATTTAACATTTTTCAGTGAAATCCACCCAAAGATTAAAAAATAATCTACTATATTTTAGTGCATTGTTTTATATGTAATTTACAGCATTAATTGAGTTTTTTTATGCTAAAAACAAATAAATATTGCAACAGCTATTTGCGCCCAGCAAGGTTCCAATTTACAATATGCGCCTTAATAACCTGATGTGCGGTGTGTCGGTTCTTTTTCGCATGCTCCGTCTACTTCTTAAACTAATCATTAAAGTTGAATCATGACCGAATTATCCAAATACAGAAACATTGGTATCTTCGCTCACGTTGACGCGGGTAAAACCACGACCACCGAGCGTATCCTTAAGCTAACCGGTAAGATCCATAAGATCGGTGAAGTACATGATGGTGAATCAACCACAGACTTCATGGAACAGGAAGCTGAGCGCGGTATTACCATTCAGTCTGCAGCTGTAAGCTGTTTCTGGAAAGATCACCGTTTTAACGTTATTGACACTCCAGGCCACGTTGACTTTACAGTTGAAGTTTATCGTTCGCTAAAAGTGCTTGACGGTGGTATCGGTGTATTCTGTGGTTCTGGCGGCGTAGAGCCTCAGTCAGAAACAAACTGGCGTTATGCTAACGATTCTGAAGTTGCGCGTATCATCTTCGTAAACAAGTTAGACCGTATGGGTGCTGACTTCTTACGTGTTGTTAAGCAAACTAAAGACGTATTAGCGGCTAACCCATTGGTTATGGTTTTACCAATCGGTATCGAAGACGAATTCTGTGGTGTTGTTGACCTACTAACTCGTGAAGCTCACATTTGGGATGATTCTGGTTTACCAGAAAACTTCGAAATTAAGCCTGTGCCAGCTGACATGGTTGACATCGTTGAAGAATACCGTGAAATGCTAATCGAAACTGCTCTTGAGCAAGACGATGCCTTATTAGAAGCATACATGGAAGGTGTTCAGCCATCTATTGAAGACGTTAAGCGTTGTATCCGTGCTGGTACTCGTACAATGGCTGTGTTCCCAACATACTGTGGTTCAGCATTCAAAAACAAAGGTATGCAGTTATTGCTAGATGCCGTTGTTGATTATTTACCTGATCCAGTTGAAGTTGATCCACAACCTCTAACTGACGAAGAAGGTAACGAAAATGGCGAATTCGCAATCGTTGATGTTGATGCACCTTTTAAAGCATTAGCGTTCAAGATTATGGATGACCGTTTTGGTGCGTTAACTTTCGTACGTATCTATTCTGGCCGTTTGAAGAAGGGTGACACCATCCTTAACTCATTCACTGGCAAAACAGAACGTATTGGCCGTATGGTTGAGATGCAAGCTAACGAACGTAACGAACTTGAATCAGCACAAGCTGGTGACATTATCGCTATCGTTGGTATGAAGAACGTGCAAACTGGTCACACTTTATGTGATCCTAAGCACCCTTGTACACTAGAAGCCATGGTATTCCCTGAGCCAGTTATCTCTATCTCTGTAACGCCAAAAGATAAAGGCGGTTCTGAGAAAATGGGTATCGCTATCGGTAAAATGATTGCAGAAGATCCATCTTTCCGTGTAGAGACTGACATTGATTCTGGTGAAACCATCCTTAAAGGTATGGGTGAACTTCACTTAGACATTAAGGTTGATATTCTTAAGCGTACTTACGGCGTTGACCTAATTGTAGGCGAGCCTCAAGTTGCTTACCGTGAAACTATCACTAAAGAAATTGAAGATAGCTACACGCACAAGAAACAGTCTGGTGGTTCTGGTCAGTTTGGTAAAATTGACTACACTATTCGCCCTGGCGAGCAAAACACTGGCTTCACTTTCACTTCGAAAGTGGTTGGTGGTAACGTACCTAAAGAATTCTGGCCTGCTGTTGAGAAAGGTTTCAAGAGCATGATGAACACAGGTACTATCGCAGGTTTCCCTGTGTTAGACGTTGAACTTGTGCTTCAAGACGGTGCTTTCCACGCAGTTGACTCGTCAGCTATCGCGTTCGAAATTGCTGCTAAAGGTGCTTTCCGTCAATCTATGCCTAAAGCCGGTGCACAACTTCTTGAGCCTATCATGAACGTTGACGTATTCAGCCCAGATGACAACGTTGGTGACGTAATTGGTGACCTTAACCGTCGTCGCGGTATGATCAAAGATCAAAACGCTGGTGTTACAGGTGTTCGTATTAAAGCTGACGTACCGTTATCAGAAATGTTCGGTTATATCGGTTCACTACGTACAATGACTTCAGGCCGTGGTCAATTCTCTATGGAATTTGCTCATTACAGCCCTTGTCCAAACAGCGTTTCTGAGAAAGTTGTTGCTCAAGTTAAAGAACGTAAGGCTGCTGAAGCTAAGAAGTAATTCTAGTTTCGACCTGCCCATAAAAACCGTTGCCTAGGCAGCGGTTTTTTTATGCCTGTTTTATGTGGTTTATACGATATCAAATGGTTATGACACCGTATTGATATTACTCATGACTGTTTCTGCTGAGCGTTAATAGTGCTTGGGCTGGTGGAGTTAACGGTAGATTCTCTCGCCATATTAATGCCAGATCCCAGGTCATTGCCGGTTGCATCGGTTTAAATACCAGTTTGCTATTGGTTAACCGTTGGCAAATGGGTTCGGGCAAAATCGCGACACCCAAGTTAGCTTCAACCATTGCGGCTAAAAAGTCCCACTGACCTGTTCGAAAGGCGATGTTGAGATGTACGCCAACTTTACGACTTAAATAATTAATTAACTTTGCTAATGAAAAGTCTTCGTTGTAAAGAATGAAAGGATAAGATTCAAAGTCTTGCCAGCGTATGTCAGCATTGTCAGCAAGTGGATGGCCTTCTGGTAAGCAAGCCAGTAAAGGGTATTTAGTCAGAGGTTGGCTTGCTAACTCTGTTTTATGCGTTGTCGGAAGTGCAGTAAAGGCAATATCTAGACTGTTGCTCAATAGTGCTTGCTCACAACCAAATCCGCCATACTCGTACATCTGTAATTCGATTCCGGGATATTTTTGTCGATAATCGGTCAGCAAAGGAGTGATTAAACTACTCATCATAGGGCAAACTCCAAGTCGTAATCGTCCTGATTTTAAGCCACTGAGATTGTTAATACCTTCTTGTAGTCGGTGCCAATGACCTAAAATCTCCCGTGCGCTTTGCTCAAACAATTGTCCTGCTTGGGTTAATTCTACTGTTTGATTATTCCTTATTAACAATTGCTCACCCATATTGTCTTCTAAACGTTGAATGGTTTTTGTCAATGTCGGTTGGGTCATAAAACATTTTTGTGCCGCACGGGTAAAGTTTTTGGTTTCCACTATGGTGAGAAAGATCTGTAAGGTCTTGATTGGGATGTTCATGCTTAAATGGAATCCACTCTATGGTAATTATTCATTTTACCTATGAACCCTAAACGATTACTTTGAACCTGTTAACAAAAACGGAGTAATGGTTATGAAATCAACATCAAGTTTATGGGTCGGTGCGTTATGGCAAGCAGCGATGCCTGTTCAGCATGAGATACAATCATCTAATACATCACAAACAGCTGCAGAACCGAGTTCGCCGGTTACACCGCAGACATCTCAACCAACAAACCCAGCCTAGGCTGGGTTTTGTTTTTAGTTCTTTTGTTCGAGCAAGTACCGTTTTAACACTGACACTAATAACTAATAAAAAAATGCCACTTCGATAGAAGTGGCATTGCTCAAATTGAGGAGTGAGGGGGATTTATATCTTTATCAATTACTTTGTCGTAAATGTGTTTTCCACTAGTTCCTGTTTATTATCTGCTTGTGCAACATGACACTGTACACAGAAGTAGTTCATGCCATTCACTGTGCCCTTATCATCCACAACGTGTGACTTCGCCACTGGCGTTGCTTTCATTCTTTTTGCTTTATCCCAGCTATGGCATGTTAGACAGCCATTTTTGTCTGTAGTGATGCTATAGCTATCTTTATGAGGGATCAACGGCGGTTGTTCAGCAAAGCTGCGCGCGATAGCTTTACCTCTAGTCGGATAGGTGGCGATAGCATCAGCAGGTGAGTTGTCGGTTATGGCGACGTTACCTACACGAGATTCTACTTTTACAGGGGTATTATCTGCTACGGCTTGTTGTCCAGAATATGCGCTAAGGCTTAATAGTATGGCCGCGACGCTAAGTAGTTTTTTCATTTTCATCTCCGTTACATCCTAATGAATGTAGAAATCGAGTGTCGCAGCTGTCAAGGTGTAATAACCCCGCGACAGCTGCAGCAATTAATATTAAAGCGGTATTAGGCTTTAAATATTTTCACTGGACACTTTTTGAAATCAGTTTCTTTTGATAATGGGTCCGTGGCATCCAAAAGCAGCTTGTTCACTAATTGCTTAGCGTCGAAGAATGGCATAAATACCACACCTCTAGGCGGCTTGTTTCGGCCTTTAGTTTCCACTCGAGTATTGATTTCGCCGCGTGGTGATGCAACGGTAACCTCATCCCCTTGGGCTAACCCACGAGCTTTAGCGTCAGCAGGGTGCATAAAGACTTGAGCACTTGGCATCGCTTTATGCAATTCTGGTACGCGAGCGGTCATTGACCCTGTGTGCCAATGTTCCAGCACTCGTCCTGTTGACATCCATAGATCGAACTCTTCATTAGGTTCTTCTGCTGCCGGTTCATAAGGCAGTGCAAATATGACGGCTTTGCCATCTGGCTTACCGTAAAAATTGAATCCTTCACCTGCTTTGACATAAGGGTCACTGCCTTCAACAAAGCGGCGGGTGGTTTCTTTGCCATTAACGACAGGCCAGCGTAATCCTCGCGTTTGATGGTAAGTGTCAAAGTCTGCTAAATCGTGTGCATGGCCGCGACCAAATTGTGCATATTCTTCGAAAATACCTTTTTGCAGGTAAAAGCCAAAGTGTTCGTTTTCATCGTTATAAGCACCTTTACAATCGCTGGTTGGGAACTTATTGATTACGCCGTTAGCAAATAACACTTCATATAATGTTTTATCGGCTAACTCTGGTTGTTTAGCGATTAGCTCAGCGGGCCAGACTTCACTGACTTTAAAGCGCTTAGAGAACTCAACCAGCTGCCATAAATCTGACTTAGACCCTTCAGGTGTTGGTACGAGCTGATGCCAGAAATGAGTACGTCGTTCTGCGTTACCATATGAGCCTTCTTTTTCAACCCACATTGCAGTTGGAAGAATTAAATCTGCGGCCATTGCCGTGATAGTTGGGTAAGGATCCGAGACCACAATAAAGTTTTCTGGATTACGGAATCCGGGATAAACTTCATCATTGATATTAGGACCAGCCTGCATATTGTTAGTACACATAGTCCAATAACAGTTTAATTTACCATCTTTAAGCATACGGCTTTGCAGCACGGCATGGTATCCAGGTTTAGCTGGAATAGTGCCGGCAGGGACTTGCCAAAGTTTTTCAGTAATCTCACGATGTTTATCATTGTTCACCACCATGTCAGCAGGTAAACGATGTGAGAATGTGCCTACTTCACGAGCAGTACCACAAGCTGAAGGTTGACCGGTTAATGAGAATGGGCTGTTGCCTGGAGTCGCTATTTTACCGGTGAGTAAGTGAATGTTGTAGAGCATGTTATTTGCCCACACACCACGAGTATGCTGGTTTATACCCATGGTCCATAAGCTCATCACTTTGATGTTAGGGTCGGCATAAGCTTTTGCCATAATCTCAAGTTTTTCAGCCGGTACGCCGCTCATTTTTGCCGCGTATTCAACTGTGTAAGTGCTAACAAATTTTGCATACTCGTCAAAGCTAATCGGTTTGGCATCACCGCTACCTGGATTTTTAGCTTTCTTTTCCAATGGATGTTCAGGGCGCAAGCCATAACCAATGTCAGTGGTACCCAGGGCAAATTTAGTGTGCTTGCTAACAAAGTCTTTGTTTACGGCTTTGTTTTGAATAATGTAGTTGGCAATATAATTTAAGATGACCAAGTCAGTTTGTGGCTTAAACACCATGGCATTATCTGCTAAGTCAAAGCTACGGTTCTCGTAAGTAGAGAGTACGTGTACGCGGGCATCTTTATGGCTTAAGCGACGGTCTGTTAAGCGGGCCCACAAGATGGGATGCATTTCTGCCATGTTGGCGCCCCACAATACAAAGTGGTCAGCGGCTTCTAAGTCATCATAACAACCCATGGGTTCATCAATCCCGAAGGTACGCATGAATCCACCAACAGCTGATGCCATACAATGGCGTGCATTCGGGTCGATATTGTTGGTGAGAAAACCAGCTTTATGAAGTTTAGATGCGGCGTAGCCTTCCCAAATAGTCCACTGGCCAGAACCAAACATTCCTACAGAGGTTGGGCCTTTTTTGGCTATGCTGGCTTTCCATTTTTCGGCCATGGTATCAAAGGCAACATCCCAGCTTACTGGCGTAAAATCACCTTCTTTATCATACTTACCATCTTTCATTCTGAGTAATGGCGAGGTTAATCGGTCCTTGCCATACATGATTTTAGATAAGAAATACCCTTTAATACAATTTAAGCCTTTGTTAACAGGGCTTTCTGGGTCGCCTTGAGTAGCAACAATTTTACCATTTTGAGTACCTACTAGGACGCTACAACCTACACCGCAAAAGCGACATGGGGCTTTATCCCATTTTATTTCACTTTTACCTTCTGCAGCTTGAACGATATTAATTGGAATAGCGATACCCACGGCCGACGCTGCTGCGGCAGCGGCGTTGGCTTTTAAAAACTCGCGACGACTGATGCTCATGGTGTTCCTCACTCTTAGAATGTTGTACTTGGTACGTGATAGTCATTGGAGGTGACGTGATAGAGTGAGTCTAGACCTTACTAATAACATGGGTATACCTCAGAATGGGTATAGTGGTTAATAGTTGTGCAAGGTCACATTTTTCAGCGTGATGTAAATCTCATTTTAACAATTAGGTAAATGCTGTTTTAGGGATTGCTTGTAAAGCTTGTAGTGCTTGAGGCACAGCTTTTATTGTCGATTAAAACCTTTCGGTACCCTGTTGCTAGCACGGCTCCCAGGAATGGGGAATTGAGATTGTGAGAGGTATGATCTTTATAGGTAGGCTACGGCTTGCTTCTCTTCGAGAAAGTCTTCGAGAAAACCTTTGAGCGAATCTTGGTGCAACATTCAACTTAAATGACCAGCAGACCTAGTAACCAGTAAGCTCCATGTAACCTTGACCTTGGTGACTGCCTTTAATCGTAATGGGGCCTTCCCAATATGACGTAGATACAGGCATGTCGCTGTTAGGGTTAACAGCTTGGGTCGTGACGTCGATGGCTTCACTATTAATCTTAATTCGCCATGCAATAGGATGATTGCCTAATGCGGTTTGTTGCCACTGAGTGGGTTGCATATCAATATCACCAGGGTTGTCTCGGCTATTAATATTGTGGCCACTACCATCAGTAAACATCCTTCTGGCACTGTAAAAGTGTGCTTGGTCATTTTCGCCGCGCAGTCTAAATACCATTAGCGTTGAATTGTCGTCTAAACGCAGTGAAAACCAGTCCCAACCTTGCTGGGCTTTGGTTAAAAATTGTGAACTCCATTCGCGGTCAAGCCAAGCTTTACCGCTGACTAGTTCTGTTACGCCATGACGAGTTATTTGACCTGTTACGTCGATAAAAGGCTGGCTGTAATAGTAAGACGCTACGCTTTGGTCTGCACTTTTGCTGCTATAACCTTTATCACCTTGTAATTGCAGCGGTTGCTGACTATTTAGCTGTAATTGATAACTAAACTGATCACTAGCCACATTTAATGTTGCCGGAAAAAGACTGTCAGACTGACCTAACCATTGCCAGTTTTGCAGGTGCACTTCAAACGGTTGCGATTTTACACCTGCAAGTTGCGGGTGCCCTCGTGACCATTTCTCAGCTAATAAATGTTCATTTGATGTGGTTACAGCTGCATGAGCCATGTAAATCTGATTTGTTTCCCAGTCATTGGTGGCAACTGTCGATTTTTGAGGTGGTGTCATTCCAATGCGAAATTGAGTCCATTGCACGCCAACATCTTCACCTGCAGCCGTGGTCAGGTTTGCGGTTAAATACCACCACTCAATTTTAAAGTCATCGTGCGCTAAATGGTCTTGTGGAAAGTGTAAGGTTTTACCTTGAGTGACTTCGCTATAACCTTCAGCTGATGCAGATGACATGCTACTAATTGTTGACTCTTTTGTGACGCTATCTTGCGCAGGTGAGCAGGCTGTTAACATTGCACACAGAGGCAATGCTAAAAGGAGCATCCATTGTGTTTGCCGTGTTGTAAACTTGGTATGTAATACAAACTTGAAAGCGATTGAGTATATGCCTTTAAAGGTAACAGAGATCATAGCGCTTCCTGTTGCAAACTTGATATCAAGGGTTTTCTGGTTTGCCAATACAAAGGTAAACACACTGCCAGTAAACAACTGACTACAGCAATGATCACCACTTGAGCATATGCAGCCCAATCCCAGACCATGGCGATGCTCCAGCCAAATGCTTGTAATGTGACTTTATGAATTAATAAATAACCCAGTAACGCGCCTGTCGGTAACGCGAGAAAGCAGGTCAAAAATACGATAAATAGCATTTGTACTAACACCATCATCCGTAATTGGTTACGGCTAACACCTAGAGCATACAAGCGGGCTAATGGCGCTTGCCTCGCTTGCGTTAGCATTATACAGGCACTAAATAAGCCGATTGCCGCCACCAGTAAGGTCAAGCTGTTGAGTACCACAGTGATCGAAAATGTTTTGTTAAACATATTAATCGCTTCTGTTTTAATCCGCTGTTGACTGTACATATAGGCTGAAGACAAGTTGAGCTGTTGGCTAATACTGTTTTGTAGCGGGGTAATATCGCCTTGATAAGACACTGCCAGGCTAATGGGTTTTGCTGGTAATTGAGATTGCTGCCATAAAGACTGAGTGATAATCGCTTCGCCTTGGGGATTACCATAATCGTAATAAATACCGCCAATCGTCATGATGTGTTGATCAAGTTGCGATAGTTGAACTTTATCGCCTATATCGAGTTGGTATTTTATCGATAATGGCTCACTGATCATCAGGCTTTCACCTGCTGTGAAGGTTGTCCAAAAATCATCGGCAGTGGTTTTAAATACGGTTGTTTCAGTTAACGACAAATGGTCACGACTGACTAAATGAATTGGCACTTGTGTTTGCGGTGTTTCAGCTCGATTAAGATGGCTATCGACAGTCCATTGCTCATAAATAGCCTCAACCTTGGGGTCTTGTTTTAATAATAGCGTTAATGTATCGATTTGGTTTGGGTTGGGTCTAATGTATAAGTCTGCATGCAAACGGGCATCGAGCCACTTTTTTAAGGTGATTTCAAAACTACCCACTAAGGTATTCATGGCAATGTTGGCACACAAAGCTAGCAGCATAGCCATCATCGCCAGAGCGAGTGGGGCAATAATCTCTTTGGTTTCGGCAATCACATAATGCCACAACCCTTTAGGCATAAAAGGACTGAGTAAGTTAACCGCCCAATGCAGACATTGTGGTAACAGTAATGGAATCGCGACCGAGAGTACGCCTAGTAATATTAAGCTATGGCGATATTGTTCAGTAAACGCAAACGCGATAGTGCAAACCAAAAGTAGCAATGCCGCAATAATGAATTGTCGCCAATGAATAATACTGAACTGTCGGCTTTGTGGCTGCTTTTGAGCCCCTTGTGCAAGTGGGGTGTTAATCAGGTTTATTAGCATTGGAATACAAGCAGCAAAGGCTGCAGACAGGGTTAATACGAGCGCTTGTGCAAACCATTGCCACTGCCAGTTTCCCGGTAACAATTTAGCACCATATAGCTGCTCAAGAGTCATCGCGACCATAGGTTGTAACCATTGCGATAATTGCAGTCCGACAATAAAACCTAATACACAACCGATAAACACTAAACAGATTATTTCAATGCTTAGGGCTAGCATGATGGTGCGTCTATCGAGCCCTTGCTGCATGATTTGCACTAGCAATTTTTGACGCTTCATTAAGCTATAACGAACCCCGTTATAAGCGATAAATAAGCCGACCACAAAAGCCAACATACTCATGGCATCAAGATTAAGATGAAAGCTGGCAGTGAGGGCGGTAAGTGATTCGCCTTCACTTGTTTGGGTGGTGAAGTTCAGCTTGGTGGGAACAATCCCTGCTTGGGTTAAGGTATGCGTTAATCGAGCGATTAGTTGCGCATCTGTTTCTGATTCGTTTGCGTCTGAGATATTTGTATCTGCGGAGGGGGAATCAAATACGGCAATGTAACTTAATTTACCCTGCATATTCAGCATAGGTTGAGCGAGTGAGATATCGGCCAAAATAGCAGAACCAAGTCCCCATGAATCGTCAATGGCAACAAATTCAACAGGCATACCATTAAGTATTATGCGGTCAGTGTTGTTAGTCACTTTACTCATGCGTTCGCGCTGGCTTGTCGACATTAGCACTTTAGGTTTGCCTGCCAGTAGTTCTGCTAACGGAATATGCGTCGCTGTTATCGATGAGCTAGTACCCGATTGCTGTAGTTGCATACTGCTGGTAATCGCGGCGACTACATCACTACTATTAACTCGCCATAGCCTGCCTTGTTCATCGGTTGCAATTCCTTCAATGCTGGCGATGGTGTTGAATCCTGCATTGGCTAACGCAAAATAAACCGACTCATCAATGCTGTCCTCAGTGCGGTGACTAATCGATAGTCGAGCTTGTTGGCTCATGAGTTCGGATACATTGCCATAGCTTTGTTTGGCGTTTTCGTTAGTGGCGTATACGCCAATCAATAACGTTACCGCCAGCATGATGCCCAATAAAATTGCGCTAGCTTGCAATGGGGCGTGACGATAATGGCTGGCAAACAGCTGCAAGCATAATCTTAAACGCTTAATTGAGGATAAGTATGATGAAGAGTGAGTCATCATGGGCTTAACCTTGCAATGTCATGTCAGCAGGGTTAATCACAATCTGCTGATTTTCGACGTGCCAGCGATGCTGCATAAAAGCGGCGCATTGTTCGCTATGGGTCACCATTAAGATACAGCAGTTGGCTTGTTGAGCGAGTTCGGTTAGCAGTTGCATGACTTGTAATCCGGCATGTTGATCAAGATTACCTGTCGGTTCGTCGGCTAATATGAGTTGTGGTTTATGAGCGAGTGCCCTCGCAATGGCCACCCGCTGTTGTTGCCCACCGGATAGGTTTTCGACGTTACGATCTAGCAGTGGTGTTAAGCCAAGCTGGTGGCAAAGTTCATCACACCAAGTGCTCCACGCTAACTGATTAAGCGCCAGTGAAAACTGAATGTTGTCACGCACATTTAATGGGGTGAGCAAGTTAAACTGTTGAAATATTACCCCGAGTGACTGACGTCGATATTGGCTCCATTGTTTATCTTGCCACTTTGTCACCGAATGCATGTTGCCTGTTTGGCGGATTAACATGTCGCCGCTGTCTATGGTTTCAAAGCCACCAATAATATTCAGTAAGGTACTTTTACCACTGCCACTAGGGCCTGTTAACGCAATCGTTTGGCCTTGTTGCAGTGTTAGGCTGACATTGTTAAGCACCGAATGGAATGACTCGCCATCGCGAAACCCTTTACTCATGTTTTCTAAGGTGACGATAGTGGTCATAGTCGCTCCATAACGTATAGGCTTAATAGAATTACTGCATCAACAGAGTAATATTATCAATAATATACGTGATATGAAGCGCAAATGTTCAAAAATAAAAAAAGCGAGCCAATGGCTCGCTTAGTCAATGTATCACTCAAATTAATTAAGCATCTGCTAAAGAATACGGTAACTCGATAATAGATAATTGTGAGCTTTCATCACCGGCAATACGAAGTTGCGCCGTGTTTTCGGTATCATTTGGCAATACAGCTGTCAGTAATACTTTATCGCCATATTGGACGCATTCAATGATATTGCCACCACGACGGAAACCGTCTTCAAGGGCAATTTCTAATTGAGTATCAGTGCTGATGGTTTGCTTGGTGGTGCCAGATATAATATACAATGCACGTTTATTGCCTCCGCGATATTTCATTCTGGCAATGGTTTCTTGGCCCATGTAACAGCCTTTGGTAAAGCTAATACCATTAATGGCTTGCAGGTTGCACATTTGCGCTACGTACTGGCCGGAATGAGCTGCATCTATGTTTGGATAGCCGGCTTTAATTTCTAATGCTTGCCATGCACTGGCATCAAACATTGTTTGTCCCGATTGGCTGATGATGGTTTCTGCTGCCGCATTATTAATAATGGCAATAAAACGTTCGCCATCACGAATAATTACACCTTGCTCTACAAGATTAAGTGCTTGCGATACATCGCCAAAGTTTTCAGCTGCAAAGGCTTGTGCTTGTGATCCGGCAATACCAATTATTTGATAATTATTACTGACATCTGCGAGTTCGGCTTTACTGAATACAGCGTATTTTTGTAACTGGGGTAAATCTAAGCTTAAAGTACTTTTCGGCAGTAACATAAATAAGCTATCGCCGATTGAAAACGTACGGAAACTGGCGAGCATTTTACCTTTAGGGTCGCAATGAGCACCCCATTTCCACTCGTTTGTGCCAAGGGAGGTAATATCTGTGGTGACTTGGCCATGAATGAAACTGCGCCCTTGCTCACCGGTGATTTCGATTAACCCCATATGCGTCAAACTTGATAACATTAATTCAGGAGACGTGGCGATAAAATCCCAATCTGGCTGGTTTACTGAAATGGTCATAACTATCCCTAACGTGTGAATAAGACGGTATGGTTTGGAGTGTAACGGATTAATAGAATGCTCAACAGGGGGCTATGGTTTTAAAGCTAATAAAAAAGCTACCTTGTGGACAAGGTAGCTTTTTTAGGAAGACAATTAACTCAAGTTAATTGCTTATAAAATATAAGTCAGTTTAAAACAATACCCGCGCACGGATAGTGCCTTCAATAGACTTTAATTCAACTAATGCTTCTTCAGCTTGATCTGAATCGACTTCCATTACCACGTAACCAATTTCAGCGGTAGTTTGTAAGTACTGAGCAGCAATGTTAATGCCTTTTTCAGAAAACGCTTGGTTAATTTTAATCAATACACCAGGACGGTTTTGGTGAATGTGCAATAAGCGTGAGGTACCACTATGTTGTGCTAGCGATACTTCTGGGAAATTAACCGCAGACAGAGTCGAACCGTTGTCTGAGTATTTGACCAGCTTACCTGCCACTTCTACGCCGATGTTTTCCTGTGCTTCAGCAGTACTGCCACCAATGTGCGGTGTGAGTAATACATTGTCTAAGCCGCGTAGTGGAGAGATGAATTCATCATCATTCGACTTAGGTTCAACAGGGAATACGTCAATCGCTGCACCCGCAAGATGTTCTGACTTCAGTGCATTGGCTAAGTCTTCAATATCAACTACGGTTCCGCGAGAAGCATTGATAAAGAAACTGCCTTGACGCATTTGAGCAAATTCAGCTTTAGCGAACATATCTTTAGTTTGCGGTGTTTCTGGTACATGCAGACTGACAACGTCCGCTTGAGCCAATAACTTGTCCATAGAGTGAACTTGAGAGGCATTGCCTAACGGTAACTTATCTTCAATATCGAAGAAAATCACTCTCATGCCTAAGGTTTCAGCCAAAATACCCAATTGAGTACCAATATGACCATAACCAATCACACCTAAGGTTTTACCACGGACTTCAACACTGCCATTAGCACTCTTCAACCAACCGCCACGATGTGACATGGCATTGCGCTGTGGAATGCCACGCATCAGCATGATGATTTCACCAATCACCAATTCAGCAACACTGCGCGTGTTGGAGAAAGGAGCGTTGAAAACTGGAATGCCCAGTTTCTCAGCCGAGGCTAAATCGACTTGGTTGGTACCAATACAAAAACAACCAATCGCAACCAACTTTTCTGCATGATGCAGTACTTCCGCAGTAAGCTGGGTGCGGGAGCGTAATCCAACAAAGTGAGCATCTTTAATTGATGCAAGCAAAGCCTCTTCGCCTAACGAGGCTTTATGGTATTCAATGTTGGTATAACCTGCACGTTCTAGTACATCGACCGCAGTTTGGTGGACGCCCTCCAACAGCAGGATTTTGATCTTATCCTTGTCAAGCGAGTGTTTCGCCATGATATGGGTACCCTCTTATCATTAAATGGTGCTTAAGCTAATGGTTATACTAATGCTTATACTAATAGTTATGATATAAATGCGGACTTCCGGCGCATTATCAAAGTAGCACTTTTTTAAGCGCTTGTAGAGGGCTAGATGGCTAAAGTTTATATTCTAATTTGAGAACAATATCTCATGGAGAGAATTAAGATGAAGAGTAAGGTTATATGGATAGGGATTTATCTATTAGTACTGTTGTGGTCAGTTAGCGCACCTAAAGATATGTTCACTTGGTGGTTAGAAGCTATACCAGCGTTAATCGCATTACCTATTTTATTTTTTAGTCGTAAAAACTTTCCGCTGACCACGTTAGCTTATGCACTTATTTTAGTGCATTGCTGTGTATTATTTGTGGGTGCGCGTTACACCTATGCCGAAGTGCCGTTATTTGACTGGTTAGCACAAGTGATGGGCAGCGAACGCAATAACTACGATAAAGTCGGCCATTTTGCTCAGGGATTTATTCCGGTGATATTAGCTCGCGAAATCTTTATTCGTAAGCAGGTGATGCAAATTGGTGCCTGGTGTCAGTTTTTAGCAGTATGTTTTGTGTTGGCATTTTCAGCTTTTTATGAATTAGTTGAATGGTGGGTTGCCATTGCTACGGGTGAAAATGCCGAGGCATTTTTAGGTACTCAAGGATATGTTTGGGATACTCAATCTGACATGTTTTTAGCGTTAATTGGTGGGGTATGTGGCTTACTGTTGTTATCGTCTCTTCATAATAAACAAATAGCGACCAAAATGGCGCTTAACCAGCCGTCTGCATCATAGGGCTCACTTAGCTTATTCTTCCATAAAATGTGTAAATTTGGCTGCTAGCATTGATGATAAATTGATGATGTTGAGCGAATTGAAAGTATGAGCTTATCAGTCTTGAGTTAGTGATAAAGTCTACGCAAAGTCAGTCAAATTTACTATTCATACTTTAGACTTACATAATAGTCATAATAACTAGCAAATTTTTACTATGCTTACTGTATAGGAAGGTTTTCATTATAAAAATCGTGATTGATAGTGACCGACTTACCATGATTATCCATTATTTTGGCGAGTCGATTTATCAAGTAACGCGGTTAACGAATAAATAAAGCACATGCTCTAATATAACGACAAAAAGTAAACTATCTGCTCAACCTAGTTCTGAAGGCTAGTAAACGTATTTCATTTACGTATAGTATATAGCCTCAGGATGTGCTCAAGGTATGTTGAGCAATAATGTACTTTTCAGGGAGAAGAGTGATGAGTTCAAATATTGATGAGTTGGTGTTTTTGCACCAAATCGCAGCACCTTGCCATTTAGCTATTTTGGCAGAATCTATCGGTTTAAAAACTCGAATTGTAAAGCACGCTGCGGAGCTTGAGTTAGAAAAAAAATCCAACAACTTTTATCTTGTTTCACAAAAAGGTGCGGCCTTAGATAGTAAGGGCATTCCGTTGTTGGTATCGCGTTTAGTTGAGCATGTCCCTGTAGCATTATACCAAGTTGAACGTGGATCACTTGATCAAGAGTCTGCATTGCTCCTGGGGGTGCGGGGTTTATTATACAGTGACCAACGCATGGATTTAATGCTGACTGGTTTGCGTAAAATGGTTTCTGACGAATTGTGGTATGACCGTCCATTGATCAGTAAAATTTTTAGACGTTTAGTCCAGCAGTTAGATACCAGTGCTGAAATTCCTGCCGATACGGTTGCCATCCTCCAAAGATTGACCAGCCGAGAGAGAACCATTATTCAGCTTGTCTCTAGCGGTGCGCGTAATAAAGAAATTGCTCAGCGCCTGTGTATTAGTGAACATACTGTTAAAGCACATATCTCATCAATTTTCCGTAAAACGGAGTCTCGTAACCGAGTTGAGTTATTGCGTTGGGCACAAACCTATCAAAGCCATTGTGAATTAGTGAGTTAACGTACATATAAATTTATTTAATAACAATAAAAGGAGCTTAGGCTCCTTTTTAATGGGCGACTGTTATTGATCGCGTTTCTCTTTCAAAAAGGTAAGCTAATCAGTACACTGAATTTTCTAATAATGATAATGATGGATATTAAGAATGAGTATTTGGTTTAACACTGTCACTTTAGAAGATTGTGCTCGCTTAGATGCTGGGATGCACGGAAAGGGCACCTTAATGCAAACATTAGGGATTAAGATTACCGAAATTGGTGATGATTATATGGTTGCCACTATGCCTGCTAATCCAGCTGTACATAATCCATTAGGGATAGTTCACGGCGGTGCAAACGTCGCTTTAGCGGAAACAGTAGCCAGTTATGCCGCCAACTTTGTAGTCGACTTTACCCGTTATTATTGTGTCGGCCAAGAAATCAACGCCAATCATTTAAAAGCGTCACGTAATGGTGAGTTAACGGCAACAGCTAAACCTGTGCATTTAGGTAAACGCAGTTCGGTTTGGGAAGTTCTTATTCGTAACAGTGCGGGTGAACTTTGTTGTATTTCAAGAATGACGGCAGCAGTTGTAGAGCGATAAGCTATTATAGATACTAGAATTCTAGTAATAAATAGGCCTTATAATCAGCGATAGACCAACGTTTTAATTTTGTTGATTCGGTATTATGCATATAAGGCGTTTTGCTTGTTTGAATGTAAAAACAGATGCGTTAAGCAATAAGGTTATTTCATACACTGACTCACGCTAGCTTAAGGTTGTTACTCGCTTGCATTAGATGTAGGCATATCAAAATAAGGAAAATCCATGGACAGTATCAACATCTGGGAATGGGTAGGGTATTTAGCCTCTGTCGTTGTGGCTATTTCGCTGATGATGTCAGACATTAAAAAACTACGCTGGTGGAATTTAATTGGTGCTGGGTTATTCGTGGCATATGGTCTCGCGATTGATGCTGTTCCTGTGGCACTGGTTAACTTTTTTATTGTGCTCATTGATGCTTATTACTTGGTTAAGTTATATAGAGATCCGCCCCCACCAACAGAGTAATTAATCTGTTTATTGTTAAAGTCAAAATGAAGATTTTGGCTTTTTTATTGCCTGTATTTTAAGCGTAATCTGTTCTATCAATCATTGATAAATTCTCTAATCGCCTTTTACTTTTAACGTTATCTATTTTAATCGTTTTTAATAATTCTATTGTGCTCCTATTATGTGTCCATCGAATGATGAGTTGAGTGAGGAAAATCATCATGGCAACAGTTTATGACTTAATAGAGCAGTGGTTAGTAGACCGCGCATAGGAGCAACAAATGAATCAAACTAACTATTTAACTAGCCAAAATGGCGCACCAGTAGCAGACGACCAAAACTCAATGTCAGCTGGTGAGCGTGGACCACTGCTTTTACAAGATTGGCATTTAATTGAGAAGCTTGCTCATTTTAACCGTGAACGTATTCCAGAGCGTGTTGTGCATGCTAAAGGAACCGGTGTATACGGTACATTTACACTAACTAAAGATTTAAGTGAATTTACCATAGCGGATCATTTTAATGGTGTAGGCAAGCAGACTGAAACATTCATGCGATTCTCTACGGTAGGCGGAGAGATGGGCTCAGCTGATGCAGAGCGTGATCCACGCGGTTTTGGGCTACGTTTTTATACTGCTCGTGGTAACCATGATATTGTCGGTAATAACACGCCAACATTCTTTATCCGTGATGGTATTAAGTTTCCTGACTTTATTCATACCCAAAAACGTCACCCACAAACTAATTTAAAAGACCCCCAAGCAATGTGGGACTTCTGGGCACTCAATCCAGAGTCGATGCATCAAGTGACTATTTTGATGTCAGACCGTGGTATTCCGGCTAACTACAGACAAATGCACGGTTACGGTTCGCATACGTTTTCGTTCTGGAATGCTAAGGGGGAACGTTTTTGGGTTAAGTTTCACTTTAAATCACAGCAAGGCGTGGTGAATTTAACCGGCGAACAAGCAGATATATTAAAAGGGATAGATCCTGATTCATCACAACGCGACATGGTGGCAGCAATTAATGATGCTAACTTTCCGCGCTGGACTGTGAATGTACAGATTATGCCAGAAGCTGATGCCAATACTTACGCCATTAATCCTTTTGATTTGACTAAAGTATGGCCGCACAGTGATTATCCGTTGATTGAAGTGGGTGAACTTGAGCTAAACCGCTTACCACAAAACTACTTTGCTGAAGTTGAACAAGTGGCATTAGCACCAAGTAACTTAGTGCCCGGTGTGGGTGCATCGCCAGACAAAATGCTGCAAGCACGTTTGTTTTCATATGCAGATGCTCAGCGTTACCGTATTGGTACTAACTACAATCAGTTACCGGTTAACTGTCCGCATGCAGCTAAAGCCAACCATCATCAACGTGCTGGTGCTATGGCAGGAGCTCAGTGTCCTTATCAAGGTAGCCAAACCGGTGGTGATGCCAGTGTTAATTATGGTCCTAACAGCGTTGCACCACTCACTGAAAATGCAAGTTTTGCAGAACCACCGTTACGTTTAGCAGGAGAGGTTGCACGTTTTAGTCGTTATAACCAAGATGACTTTACCCAAGCTGGTAACCTATATCGTATCTTTAGTGAAGCAGAGAAAAATCGTTTAGTGGAAACGATTGCGGGCACACTCAGTCAAACGACCTTAGATGTGCAACAAAAAATGGTGGATCATTTTACTAAAGCGGATGTTGATTACGGTCGACGTGTTAAGCAGGCTTTGGCAAAGTAACCTGTATTTTGCGAAAGAATAAGCGACTATTAATGTCTTAACGCTAACAGATTAGTTGTTTAGTAAAACAGGAAGATAATCATTATCTTCCTGTTTTACTATTCATCACTAATACATGTGGGCGTGTAACCATTTATATGGGTAATATGCACGCTTACCAGTAAATAGGTACTTTTAAGGCACTTTTTCGCGAGTGCTCCATGGCAAACAATAAACTGGTTTCTTTATTGTCTAACCAAGCTTCAATATTAAGCTGATGCTGTGCACTCAAATGCCTTAATATTTTATATGCAGATAACGTACTAATCCCTAACGCTAAGTCTTGCCATGGTGCCCGAAAAGCCTCGCGCTTTTTAGCCGGATACATTTCTCCATAAGCAAACCCAACTAAGATACTTTCATCCAAAGCATCTGCAACATGTTGGTAATCAATACTGTTCATTTCAGCGGATATCGGCATTGACTTTCCAATACGCTTCCATGAGGCTTGCTGTAGTTGGTTGGCAAATAAACCTAATTCTGGATAATGACGGCCCTGGTTTTTGCCGCTTTCAGCTGTTAATAGTAAATCGACTAATGCCAATTGTAATTGGCCATACTCAGGTTGTTGCCATATTGAGGCCAATTGAGTTGAAACAGACATTAAGCTGATATGGTTTTCTAGTTGTTGGCAAACAAGGGTTTTATTGTTGATGTTGGCAAGTAGTTTTGCATCGTCTTGTAATAGTAAACAACAACTTTGCAGTGGGCTAACAAATGCCAGAGCCTGCTCAAGATGATCGAATAATGAACTGGTGCGCTGATCTAATAAACCAAATTGATTTAAGGTGAGCCTGAGTAAGCGCACACAGTGGCGTAATTCGCCCCACAAGGCTGATTGTTGATGAACATCACTCGTTGGCAGCGTTAATATATTTTCAATCAATTGCCAGCGCTCAAGACCTGTTTCTAATAATGTGCTCAAGACTTGCTGCATGTTATTGTTTTTAGGCAATGAGACATAATCAATATGTTCAATAGTGAACGGCTTTGATTTACCTGAAAGTTGATAGCCGCGCTGAGCTTTACTTGCTTTCCCTAAGCGAAATGGAACTGATTTAGCGACTTCGATAGCTAATGTTATTAAGGCAGAAGTATCACCAGCGAGTAATTCAAATTCGAGTTCGCATATAGGGTCAACTTTATCATTAGCGATAATTTCACCGACATCTAATGCGACCTCAACGAGACTATCATTGAGGTATATATGCCAAGTTTGACGCTCAAAATTGGTTTCAAAAATACATGTTAACGATGTTGATACCTTGTCGAGATCATTTCCTATTGGCCAAATTTCTTTGGGGAAACGTGACAAGATCGGTGTTTTTTGATCAATGTTGACATTATATTCGGGACGGGAATGGATCCCCCCTACGACACGTCCTGCCGTTTTTATGGTCTGTTCGAGTTGATTATCAAAACCTCTTACACGTAAGCCCATATCCCATCTACGCAGTTGTAAATCGTCGGTATCGAAATATCCGTTGGTGAGTTTTTTCTGCCCTTGTGGGGTCGAATTAGGGTATTCATTCAATATTTTTTTTAATAAATCATGATGTTGTGGTTGAATGAATAGTTTTAACTCTATTTCTGCGTCCATTGACTTTATGTCTGCCTTGTCATTAAATATTCACTAATGCGTCACATTATCTTCATAATGTCATATTGTTGTAATAAAAATCTCTTAGGATAGCGTTGCTCGCATCATATATACTGAGCAACGATAACAGAGAAACTGTCGTACGAAATTAAAAAACACAGTTTCATTATGCGGACGCTTGGGTTAACATGCGCCCGCTTTTTCCAAACTGGAATTTATTAAATAGGTAAACGGCAATGCCAGTAAACTCTATTTTAGGTGTGTTTGCAAAATCACCTCTTAAGCCTTTAGAACTACATATCGACAAAGTACATGAGTGTGCATCACTTCTTGTTCCTTTCTTTGACGCAACCAATTCAGGCGACTGGGATGAAGCGATAAAGATACGTAAACAAATTAGTTTGCTTGAAAAAGAAGCTGACTCACTCAAACGTGAAATTCGCCTGACTCTTCCTGGTGGATTATTCATGCCTGTTGAGCGAACTGACTTGCTTGAGTTATTAACTCAACAGGACAAAATCGCGAACAAGGCAAAAGATATCTCTGGCCGTATTATTGGCCGTCAGTTAGTCCTTCCTCAGCCTATGCAAGATGCCTTTGGTGCTTATCTCAAACGTTGTTTAGATGCGGTATCACTAGCCAAGCGGGCTATTAACGAACTCGATGATTTACTCGAAACCGGTTTCCGTGGTCGTGAAGTTGAGTTAGTTGCCAAAATGATCACTGAATTAGATCTTATTGAAGAAGATTCTGATGATTTACAGATTCAAGTGCGTCGTCAGTTGTATGCATTAGAATCTGAATTGAATCCGATTGATGTGATGTTCACGTACAAAATTATCGAATGGGTTGGAGGTTTAGCAGATATTGCTGAGCGTGTCGGTTCCCGCCTAGAGCTGATGCTAGCTCGTAACTAATCACAAAGGTTATCAAGGAAACAACATGGTTGATGTATTAGTCACCAACGGCCCTATGCTCATTATGATAGCGGCTGCATTTGGATTTTTGATGGCATGGGGCATTGGTGCAAACGACGTAGCCAATGCAATGGGAACCTCTGTAGGTTCTAATGCCATTACCATTAAACAAGCGATTATTATTGCAATGATCTTTGAATTCGCCGGCGCTTTTTTAGCTGGTGGTGAAGTCACGAGTACAATTCGTAAAGGTATTATCGACGCGAGTTATTTTACTGATGTCCCTGAGTTGTTGGTATACGGCATGATTGCCTCATTACTTGCTGCGGGTATTTGGTTAGTTGTAGCGTCAGCGTTAGGCTGGCCGGTTTCGACAACGCATTCAATTATTGGTGCTATTGTTGGCTTTGCCGCAGTGGGTGTTAGTGCTGACTCTGTTGAATGGGGTAAGGTTGGCGGTATTGTTGGTTCTTGGGTAGTGACACCTGCTATTTCAGGTTTTATTGCTTATATCATTTTCCAAAGTGTGCAAAAGCTGATTTTTAATACCGATGATCCGTTAGCAAGTGCTAAGCGTTATGTGCCTTTCTACATGGCATTGGCCGGTTTTGTGATGTCACTTGTGACCATTACTAAAGGCTTATCACATGTAGGCATAAACTTTTCAACAGTTGAAGCATATGCTTTAGCAATTGTGGTTGCAGCCGTCGTCGGTCTAGCAGGTAAAATTGCTATTAGTCGTTTAAAAATGAGCGATAAAGCCGATCTAAAAACCCAATATGGTAATGTTGAAAAAGTATTTGCCATATTAATGGTTGTAACTGCGTGTTGTATGGCATTTGCCCATGGTTCAAACGACGTTGCTAATGCGATTGGTCCTTTAGCTGCTGTGGTTTCAGTGGTTGAAAGTGGTGGTGTTATTGGTGCTAAGGCTGTTTTAGCCTGGTGGATTTTACCACTTGGTGCTGTAGGTATTGTGTTAGGTCTGGCTATTTTTGGTCAGCGTGTAATGCAAACCATTGGTAAAAACATCACTCATTTAACCCCAAGCCGTGGTTTTGCAGCTGAATTAGCTGCCGCATCGACCGTGGTTATTGCTTCTGGTACTGGTTTACCTATTTCGACAACGCAAACATTAGTGGGTGCTGTGTTGGGTGTGGGCATGGCGCGTGGTATTGCAGCAATCAATATTGGTGTAGTGCGTAACATTGTTGTGTCTTGGGTTATTACTCTACCAGCTGGTGCAGCATTGTCTATTTTGTTCTTCTTCATTATTAAGAGCATCTTTAGTTAATTTGACTAAGACGCAATGAAGTATTAGCAGAAATGTGAACGCTGAATGTATTAAAGAAGGAAGTCATATGACTTCCTTCTTGCATTCAGAGCATTTAATAAATAGCATGACAATAAGTTTTCTGAGTTTGGATAAATACCGTGTTAAGAGTACTTTCAATTCTTATATTTTTACTTGCGTCAAGTGGCGTATTTGCAGCGCAAGCCCCAACGCGTTTTATTTCTGATGATGTGTTTACCTATATTCACGGTGGACCGGGTACAGAGTTTCGTATTATCGGTAGTGTTGAAGCTGGTCAGCCGGTCACTTTATTGGATAATACTGAAGGTGATTTTACTCAAATCATTGATCATAAAGGTCGTGAAGGCTGGGTATTAACCAGTTTAGTTTCAGATCAGCCTAGTTTTCGTGAACGTTTTCCTGAAATGGAAGCACAACTAAAACAAGCTAATGAACAATTAAATAATATTACTCAAAATACTGACAATACCGAAGAGTCTTTAACATTGTCTAATGAAAAGGTGGCAGAGTTAAGAGCTGCATTGACTAAAGCGATTAAAGAGCGAGATGATGCTAAGTCAAAGGTGCAACAAGCCGCTGATAACCAACGTTATGAAATGTGGCAGCAAGGTGGGTTAATTGCAGGTATTGGTGCGTTGATTGGTATTGTATTGGTGTATTTACCTCGTCCGCAACGTCGTAAGAAAAGCCGTTGGATGTAACATCTCAATGTAGATGAGATTTTTCGGAATATAATGACACGACTTATGTCACTAATTTGATTGTATAAAGGCCAACTATTCAAACGTTGGCCTTTTTTTTTACCTTACTAATGATGAAATGTAGTCATATTTATTCTTATTTTTGATTTGGTAATAGTTGTTATTTAACAGGTGGTTAACAGTGTTTTGTTGTTGCAATGTTAATTGTCTAGCACATTGTTTTGACCTATTTCAGTGAGCAAAATCAAACAATTATTAGCAAGTTTTCAACTTGAGTGTCCAAGTTCACATTTTGAATGTATAATCGCCGAAAAACCAGATCGTACATTGTATACAAAATAAAATATTCGTGAATACAATGTCCATTCAACAACGATAATAACCATCCTTAACCTGACCCAGATGGAAGCGAATACTATGTTCAAAGCGAGTGAAGTACTGGACGGCCGCTACGACAATGCCACTCTTGAGGAACTGTTTACTGCAGTGACCAACAATTACATTGTCGATGAAGAGCAATACCTGTCTGAATTAATTAAGCTTGTGCCTTCGTCTGAACAGGACATTGAGCAAGTGACTCGTCGCGCCCATGAGCTCGTGAGCAAAGTTCGTCAGTTTGAGAAAAAAGGCCTGATGGTTGGTATTGATGCATTTTTGCAGCAATACAGCTTAGAAACAAAAGAAGGCATTATCTTAATGTGCTTGGCTGAAGCCTTGCTACGTATTCCTGACGCGGCAACCGCGGATGCGCTTATCCAAGATAAACTGTCTGGTGCCAAGTGGGATGAACACCTTAATAAGAGTGAGTCATTACTGGTTAACGCCTCAACATGGGGCTTAATGCTGACCGGTAAACTGGTTAAGTTAGATCGTAATACTGACGGTTCGCCAAGTCATATACTTAAACGTCTGGTTAATCGTGTTGGTGAGCCAATGATCCGCCAAGCCATGCTTGCAGCAATGAAGATCATGGGTAAGCAATTTGTGTTAGGTGAGGACGTTAAAGAAGCACTTAAAAACAGTGAAGCTAAACGTAAGTTAGGTTATACCCATAGCTATGACATGTTAGGTGAAGCAGCATTAACCGCCAATGATGCGCAAAAGTATTTTAATGATTACAGCAATGCTATTCGCGATTTAGGCGAACAGCAATACGATGAAGCGAACTCACCAAGACCCACCATATCAATCAAACTATCTGCTTTGCACCCTCGTTATGAAGTCGCTAACGAGGATCGTGTATTAAGTGAATTATACGACACAGTTATTAAGCTGATAGTACAAGCGCGTGAACTTAACATTGGTATTTCTATTGATGCTGAAGAAGTTGACCGTCTTGAATTGTCATTGAAGTTATTTAAGCAGCTTTATCAGTCAGAAGCCGCTAAAGGCTGGGGCTTATTAGGCATTGTGGTGCAAGCTTATTCTAAGCGTTGTTTACCGGTGTTGTGTTGGTTGACGCGTCTTGCTAAAGATCAAGGCGATGAAATTCCGCTGCGTTTAGTTAAAGGTGCTTATTGGGACAGTGAGCTTAAATGGGCACAACAAGCGGGTGAGCGTGGTTACCCACTCTATACCCGTAAAGCAGGTACTGACGTGTCATATCTTGCTTGCGCACGTTATTTGCTGTCTGAAGCCACCCGTGGTGCGATTTACCCACAATTTGCCACCCATAACGCTCAAACCGTTGCCAGCATTGATGCGATGGCAGGTAATCGTATATATGAGTTCCAACGTTTACACGGCATGGGGCAAGAGCTTTACGACACTATGCTTGCAGAAAGCGGTGCTAAAGCGGTACGTATCTATGCCCCCATTGGCGCCCATAAAGACTTACTGCCGTATTTAGTACGCCGTTTACTTGAAAACGGTGCCAATACCTCATTTGTGCATAAACTGGTCGACCCTAATACGCCGATTGAAAGCTTAGTCGTTCATCCATTGGTGACGCTATTAGGTTACAAGTCGTTAGCGAATCAAAAAATTGTTAAACCTGCTGATATTTTCGGTGCAGAACGTAAGAACTCTAAAGGATTAAACATGAACATTATTTCTGAGTCAGAGCCATTTTTTGCTGCACTGGATAAATATACCGTTTACCAATGGACCGCGGGTCCATTGGTAAACGGTAAAACATTAACGGGTGAAGTACAAACTGTTGTTAGCCCATATGATACTTCGCTAACCGTCGGTACCGTGGCTTTTGCAGATGCAAACGCAATTGAGCAAGCCATTGCTGGTGCAGATGCTGCTTTTGGTAGTTGGGTTCGTACGCCTGTTGAAACTCGAGCGAATGCACTACAGAAATTAGCTGATTTATTGGAAGAAAATCGTGAAGAGCTGATTGTATTATGTACCCGTGAAGCGGGTAAGAGCATTCAAGACGGCATTGATGAAGTTCGTGAAGCAGTCGATTTTTGTCGTTACTACGCGGTACAAGCTAAGAAGATGATGGCTCAGCCTGAATTACTTCCTGGCCCGACAGGCGAGTTGAACGAACTGTTTTTACAAGGCCGCGGAATTTTTGTGTGTATTAGTCCATGGAACTTCCCGTTGGCGATTTTCTTAGGCCAAGTATCTGCAGCACTTGCCGCGGGGAATACTGTTATTGCCAAGCCTGCGGAGCAAACCTGTTTAATCGGTTATCGTGCAGTACAACTTGCGCATGAAGCCGGTATTCCTACCGATGTATTACAGTTTTTACCAGGTACTGGCGCTGTTGTTGGTTCTGCAATCACTGCAGATGAACGTATTGGCGGTGTGTGTTTTACCGGCTCTACTGGCACCGCTAAATTGATTAACCGCACTTTGGCAAACCGTGATGGCGCAATTATTCCATTAATTGCTGAAACCGGTGGTCAAAATGCCATGGTTGTGGACTCAACATCACAACCAGAGCAAGTTGTTAATGACGTAGTTTCTTCATCGTTCACCAGTGCTGGTCAGCGTTGTTCGGCATTGCGAGTCTTATTTTTACAAGAAGATATTGCAGATCGCGTGATTGAAGTGATGAAAGGCGCCATGGAGCAATTAGTGATTGGCAACCCAAGTTCAGTTAAAACTGACGTGGGACCAGTGATTGATGCCACTGCCAAAGCAAACTTGAATGCCCACATTGATCATATCAGCCAGGTCGGCAAGTTAATTAATAAACTTGAATTACCAGCGGGTACTGAAAACGGCCATTTTGTAGCGCCTACAGCCGTTGAAATTAGTTCTATTAAGTTACTCGAAAAAGAACATTTTGGTCCTATTTTGCATGTTATTCGTTATAAAGCGGCTGATTTGGCAAAAGTGGTTGATGAAATCAACAGCACAGGTTTTGGGTTAACCTTAGGTATTCACAGCCGTAATGAAGGCCATGCGCTGTCGCTTGCTGACAAAGTAAACGTAGGTAACGTGTACATTAACCGTAACCAAATTGGCGCCGTTGTTGGCGTGCAACCATTTGGTGGTCAAGGTTTATCGGGCACGGGTCCTAAAGCGGGTGGCCCGCATTATTTAACTCGTTTTGTGACCGAAAAAACGCGTACTAATAACATTACCGCGATTGGTGGCAATGCGACATTATTGTCACTGGGTGATGCTGAAGAATAAGCCTGAAGCACCTGCATTAAGCCCACTTGCTCGTGGGCTTTTTGTTATCTCTAGTTTAGGTTAGTTAATGATGGCCCTGGATATCATTGCGTTGTAAACCACGACTGACATTTCTACACAGTTTTCCAAAGCGACTAATATCGCCAAACGAAGGTATAACGCCTTGAGCAATGGCTGCGTCCCAATAGTTCATTTCTGCATCAACAAGGTCGAGCAACTTTTTAGGGCAGCCCACACAGTTGTTGGTTGGGCCACAGCTAAATATACCGGGTTGATCAAGCGGCAAAGAGGTTTTGACTTGATCAAGAAGCTGCTTCATCGCGCTCACTCTGTCTGGTTTACGTTCCATAGCCTCACCTCTATATAAGTTAGAGAATCCTTGTCAGCGTAACAAATTGGCATTAGGTTATGATTAACTTACATCAATTTTTTAGTGAATAAAGAGAGTTAAATAGATAAATTGATTATGGTTATGTAAATTATTTGTAGCAGTTTTCAGGTTTTAGAATAAAAAAACACTCCGGAAGCAAAGAAGTCTAGACGTCTAGATTGACAGTGGTGAAGAGTTCTCTTATTCTTGGCACAACTTGTTATGATGTGACTGCAATATTTAGCACCGTTGAACGTGTTGTTAAATAATCACCGATGACCGAGATTGTGTCGTACTCGCTTTTCTCATCCAACAATCCCTATTCGTTAAGATAAAGAGAGATCATTTTGACCAAAGCTACTTCATCAGTTACCACGGCAGGAAACAGCCCAGCATCGTTTGTGGCGTTATTGCCATTATTTTTATTTTTAGGATTATTTATAGGCGCAGGCTTATATTTTCAAAGCCAGGGCGTTGATTATGCGTTCTATCAATTACCCAGTGTGATTGCGATTTTACCTGCCATTGTGTTGGCGGTGCTGTTATCGAAACAGAAAATCAACAGTGCGATAGAAACCTTTATTGAAGGTATTGGCCACAGCAATATTATTGCTATGTGTTTAATTTATTTATTGGCAGGCGCATTTGCTGCAGTGGCTAAAGCCACTGGTGGCGTTGATGCTACCGTTGCACTTGGTCTGTCGTTTATTCCATCAAATTTACTATTGCCTGGTTTCTTTGTTATTGCCGCCTTTATCGCGACTTCAATGGGCACATCTATGGGCACCATAGCGGCAGTAGCACCAGTGGCATTAGGTGTTGCAGACCAAGCACAAATTGATTATGCCTTAATGGCTGGTGCGGTGATGTCTGGTGCATTATTTGGAGACAACTTATCGATTATTTCAGATACCACGATTGCGGCAACACGTACTCAAGGTTGTGAAATGAAAGACAAGTTCCGTGAAAACTTAGTGTTTGCAATTCCGGCGTCGATCCTCACCTTGATTGCTTTTTCGATTGTCGGTCAAGGGCAAGCGGATATTGCTGCTCAGGATATTGAAATCTTAAAAGTATTACCGTATTTAACCATTCTGGTATTAGCTGTGGTGGGTTTAAACGTTTTTGTGGTGTTGTCGCTAGGGATTGTACTTGCAGGCATGACAGGTGTACTGACTTCAGAATATAGCGTTATTCAATTTGGTAATGATATTTATACTGGCTTTACCAATATGCAGGAAATTTTTATTCTGTCGATGTTAGTTGGTGGTTTAGCGGCGTTAATGCAGCAGCAAGGTGGATTAACCTTTGTCAGTAAACAAATTGAGGGCTTGATCAGTCGTTTTTCAAAAGCCAATGGCGAAGCATCAAGTCGTGCAGCAGAGCTAGGTATGGCAGCGATTGTTGCCGCAACGAATACGTGCGTTGCTAACAATACGGTTTCGATTGTGGTGACGGGCGATATTGCGAAAGAGCTTGCTGAAAAACATGGAGTATCGCCAAAACGAGCAGCCAGTATTTTAGATATCTTCGCATGTATTATTCAGGGATTAATTCCGCATGGCGCCCAAGCATTATTAATTGCCTCGGTGTTTACCATTAGCCCATTAACCGCAGTGTCTAATGCTTGGTACTGTATGATTTTGGCCGTTATTGCGGTGATTATTGTGATATTTCGTAAACGTACTTAAATTGGCTACAGGGTAAATCACACAGTCGCTTGGTTTAACGAGATTAAGATTAAAGTGACTATTTAGTCCGCTATAGCAAATAATGCCCAGTCAGCCACGATTGGGCATTTTTATTTTTGGTTTAAATTTTGGTTTAAATTTTGGTTTAAATTTTGGTTTAAGTTAGGGCTTAGGTTTAGTTTTTGGGTTATGTGATTATCGGCTTTTACTTTTTTGCTTTCCGCGTTAACATTCTCATTCCATTTTTGACATAAGTATCGATCAGTGACAGATAGAGTCCGTAATTATGATTTACACCTAGTGATTGTATTTATGTCATTGGCAGCGGCTGCAATCTGCTCTTTTGGCGTAGGAAGTGCGTTGATAGTACAAGCCGATGGTATAAGCTTAGACATGTTGATGATCCGCCCTGATACGCTTGGTAATTATATGCATTCGTCGTTTGCAATCGTGTTTAATTTATCACTATTAGCGGGTGGCTCATGCTTCTTACTCGCCATGGTGGCGGTGTTTAATACCTTTCCTGATTTACTGAGCCGTTACATTGCCATTATTGGTGGTGTAGTTGGTGTTAGTATTGTGCTAATGGGTGTGTTTCCGATTAACTTTTTAGACTTACACCGTAAAGCGTCGACGCTTTATTTATTCAGTACCATTTTTTTGCATTGTATTTGCCTACTTGATTACTTTAAACCTGGCAGCACGATGACCAAGCGAATGCTTAGTTTGAGCATTATTTCAATATGCAGTGGGTTATTATTATTGACGCTGTTTGATTGGAGCCAGTTGGATTTTGCTGAGTGTTCGGCCGATTTACCTCAGTATTGTATCGTGTCCTCAGCCATGTGGACATTAACGCAAGCGAATATTCTATGGTGTATCTGTCTTGGGTTAAGCCTGTTGTCAACCATTAAAACTCAACAACATAACGTGTATCAATTTCTCGAAACCCGTTAACCTCTATTTATTCCTGCTTGAGTATTATCTATGATATCAATACGATTAAGTCTATGACATCAATGCGATTAAGTCATTATTTGGCTGTATGTGGTGTGGCGTCAAGACGCCAAGCTGCACGACTTATCGACACTGGTCGAGTGAGTATTAATCATCAATTAGCTAAACACACTGACCGAGTTAACCTTTGTGAAATCGAGACAATTCTAGTAGATGATAAACCGATCCTTGCTTTGCAAGATAAACAGTATTGGCTATATCATAAGCCTGTTGGAATTGATTGCCGTTTATTAGTTGATGATCCCCACAGCTTACTGCATGTATTACCTGAGTTACCAAGGTTGTATCCTGCAGGGCGTTTGGATAAAGATTCTCGTGGTTTGCTACTACTCACTAATGACGGTCAATTAACGCAAGCGCTAATGCATCCCGATTATTATCATCCTAAGACATACGTGGTCCAAGTTGATAAGCCAATTAGTACCAGTTTTTTATCGATGATGGCAAATGGGGTTAGTTATGGTGATGTGCAAACTCGATCATGCGATATTCGGCCATTGAGCTTAACGGCTGAAGAAGACAGGTTTGAGATTGTATTAACCCAAGGATTAAATCGACAAATACGCCGTATGTGTCAAACGTTAGGTTACAAAGTGATTGATTTAATGCGAACTCAATTACTCGATATACGTATTGATGAGCTTGCAGAAAAAACAATGCGGCCATTAACGGCCGCAGAGTTATTGAGTCTTAAACGTGCAGTAAACTGAGCGTTATCTAACGATTTCCATTTCAGCTAATAAGTTGTCAGCATTATCTAAATACTGCATTACCCATATCATGTAGCGGCTGTCTACTTGGATAGAACGGTTACTTTGTGCGTCGTATCCCCAGTCACCAATGATACTTTCGTACACACCATCAAACAGTAAACCCACTAGTTCAGCTCGGCCGTTTAAGGTTGGTGAGCCTGAGTTACCACCCGTTGTGTCTAGGGTAGATAAGAAGTTAACCGGTACAGAGTCAAGCGCTTTGACGTAGTAATCGCCGTATTGCTTTTGTTTAATCAGCTCAAGTTGTTTAGCTGGCGCATCGAAAGGATCAACACCAGTGTCTTTGGCTAAAATGCCTTCTAAACGTGTAAAAGGCACCGCCACTAAACCATCCTGTGGAGAATAACCTTTAACGTTACCTACCGTTACACGCAGGCTTGAGTTTGCATCAGCATAAACAGGTTTTCCTAACTCGCGATTGTAAGCAATGATAGCGTCCATATATTGTGGACGTACTTTCATTAAGTCACCTTCTAATTGCTTTTTCTCTTTCTCGCGCGCCATGTCAGCATCAAAGGTCTGTACTGCAAATTGAATGAATGGGTCGTTAGATGCTTTAAAGTCGGCAACCGATTTGTTCATCCATGCTAAGCGAGTTTCTTTGTTATTTAGCTTGGTGTTGGCGTACATTTTATCGAGTGTTTTAGCTAATGCTTTAGCATCGAACTTGCTGCTAATACCAAATGCTTTATCTAAAGCGGCTAAATGCTGCTCTGCAGGTAATGCAGCATAACGTGTCAGTAAATCGGCTAGCAGGGCTTTATCGACACTGGCGGCATAACGGCGATCAATACGTTCCATGCTTGAAGTGAAGTTGGTCATGTCACGTTCTTGGTAGCCTGGTTCTCGTGCCATATCAGCTAAGGTTTTCTCATTAGCTAAGCGATACAAATCACGAGCGGTAGTGACCATAGTGGTGTAACCGATGTAACCTAATAAAATGTCACGTTGCTGATTTTGCTGACTCTTAGCCACTAACTTTTCTAAGCTTGATAGTGTTTCGCCATACTGCTGTTGGCGCTTTTTATCTTTGTCGATCCAGTTGGCTAAATCGCTCTCTATTTTCTCACGATCAGCGAGCATGGTTGATTTTCCATAATACTCAATCATCGAGGTAAAGTTTTTGGCGTAATTAGCTAAACCAGCAATCAAGCTTTCGTATTTAATTCGTTCGTCGCTGCCTTCAGAAGCTGTTTCTTTGATGATGCTAATCATGCGCTCTTGTAGGACTTTGCCTTCTGGATAAGCCCAATTAAACTGATTGTTAACTTCATCGGCTGTGCGATAACGGTTGGTACGGCCAGGATAGCCAGCAACCATGACAAAGTCGCCATCGCTAACGCCTTTAGCTGATACTTTTAAAAAGCTTTTTGGCTCGTACGGTACGTTGTCTTTGCTAAAATCGGCAGGCTTGCCGTCTTTAGATACGTAAGCACGATAAAATGAGAAGTCTCCAGTATGACGAGGCCACATCCAGTTATCGATATCACCGCCGTATTTGCCCACGCTAGCAGCTGGGTTATAGGCTAAACGTACGTCACGAATTTCTAACTGCTTAACAAGATAATATTCTAGGCCGCCATGGAAACTATACACTTGGCAACGGTAACCATCTTCTTTTTCACATTCAGCAACTAAGGTTTTTTCTTGTAGTTCTATACCTTTATAAAACTCATTACCCACTTTATCCATCTGGTTTGCTTTAACTTTATCAGTAACATTGGTTACCGCTTCAGTTACAAAAATACGTGAACCAGGTGTCGCCGGTAATTCTTCTGCGTAAGTTTTGGCTAAAAATCCGTCTTTAAGGAGGTTTTTTTCTGGGGTTGAGTTGTACTGAATTGAGCCATAGGCACAGTGATGGTTGGTAACCACTAAGCCTTTTGGCGACACAAATGATGCGGTACAACCACCCAGGCTGATAACGGCATTCATTGGGAATTCGGTTAATTTTGAAATTGAATCAGCGCTTATTTCTAAGCCTTTTGCTTTAAGTTCATCAGCCATAGCGGGAAGTTGATGTGGTTGCCACATACCTTCATCTGCCGCAGCGCCAAAGCTGGCTGCCATTGCGACAGTTAATAACCATTTTTTCATTATAATAATTCCATTTGGGGTGTTCACGGATAATCAATATTGCCGTCAGTCGTGTCGATTTCTTGTTTAATTATCTAGGTCAATGTTGGCGGACCATAAAAACAAAAAAGTCAGGCTAAGCCTGACTTTAACAAATGTTTTACTATCTTAACAGCGTTTGAAAAACTCGCTTACAAATCCATTTTATCAGTCATCCGATTTAGGCTAATGCTACCATCAACTGCGCCACAACAATTAATGTGCCGAGCAATCCTGCGGCGATCAGCCCTAATGTGCCGCCAGACACTTGATAACCGCCTAATTGCTGTGAGCGTTGCTTTAATGCCATCGCAATGGGTAAATAGATAATCATCACCACCAATGGAATGGCAGCAAAACCTAGCACTTTGAAAAATCCGTCTGGGTAGTAAAGCGCACATAACAGTGGTGGTATAAATGTTATTAACCATGTTTTAGCACGACCAACAGCGTCATCTTTAGCTCGGGTCAGTTCGGCGACATAATCAAATAGGCTCATGGTGACACCCAAAAATGAGGTCACCAATGCAAGGTTGGCAAATAGATCAATTGCTTGGCTGATAATGTGTGACTGGGCTAAACCTTGTAAAGCAGCAACCAGTTTAGGCAGTGAACCACCAAAGCTGTGAACTGTTTCGCCGCCTAAAGAACCTAGCGTTACGAGCAACCACAGGATGTAACAAACCAGTGGAATGGTCGAGCCTATTAATAACACTTTTCTAAGTGATGCAGCATCACCCTCTAAGTAGCGCACAATGGTGGCAATACACACATGGAAACCAAATGAAGTGAATACCACCGGGATGGCTGCTAACCATAATTGTTGTAAAGCGGTGCCCGATGCCACATCGGTAGAGTAATTGTTTAGTGCACTGATTAAATTAACGTCTGGTAATAGAAATGCCACCACAATGACAAGCAGCACCACCATCGATGTAAATAATATGCGTGATACTTTATCAATCCATTTAACACCAATGGCAATCAAGCCACCAAAAATAACCGTAAACAGTATAACAGCGACTTGGTTGCTCATGTTAATGCCGATGGGTTGTAAACGGGTTTCTAATAGCGATGACCCTCCCATTAGATACACCATGGTTAAGGCGAATAATAAGCTAAGGAATGAGCCTCCTTGAATGAGCTGGCCGACTTTGCCCAGTGTTTTACCAGTAATGGCATGGACGTTATCGCCGACACCACTGTGAAGATTAATTTCTAACATCAGTAACGAGGTGTAAGCCGATAAACCCCAAATAACCACTAATAAGATTAATGCGGGGATCATCCCCAAAGCTGCTGTTGCTAATGGTAGCGCTAGCATGCCTCCGCCAATTGCCGTTCCCGCGACAATCGAAATAGAACCTAAAGTTTTAAAATTCACAGAAAACGTCCTGTTTAATTATTATTTTATTTGTGTCGGACATTAGCAGAAGGGTGACAGAGCAGGCAAGGATCTTTGACTGTTAAAGGCTAACAGCTATGTTTATAAACAATTACACAACAATCGACCAAACTTTTTTACACGTGATTTTTGCAATAGTGTAGCATTACGGCGTTACTGTTAAGGCTTAGGTGTTTTTATGCCAAATTTACAATGTAAAATGAGTGCGTTGAATAAAATTATTTAATCGTTATAATGCGACTTGTTTTAGGGGAGTAGCTAATCTTGTTTTGCTGTTATGGCACACAAGATGTCTGTATCAACATAATTGGCCTCATGCCATGGTGCAGACAGTAACACACTGTAAATCAGTGATTTTACCAAGCGAGACCTAAGCACAGTAACTGCATCAAGGGGTATGCGGTGGCTTGTGCTTAGTTGTCATTTACCCCTAGGAATATCACATTGGAAGCTTTATTCGCCTCAACTCTCACAGTTGCCATCGCTGAAATAGGCGACAAAACTCAATTATTAGCTTTACTGCTCGCGGTGAGATTTAGCAATAAAACCGCTATTATCTCAGGCATTTTGCTTGCCACATTATTAAATCATTTTCTTGCCGCATGGTTAGGTCAATGGGCAATTGCGTGGATTGATCCACAATGGGCGACCTATTTGGTGGCAGGGTCATTTTTTGCTATTGCACTATGGGTCCTTATACCCGATAAAATGGATGATGATGATAATCGCTTCTATAAACTCGGTGCTTTTTCTGCAACTTTTATTTTGTTTTTTATTGCTGAAATAGGGGATAAAACTCAAATTGCGACGGTGGTCTTAGCGGCAAAATACCAAGCACTGACATGGGTTGTCATCGGCACGACATTGGGAATGTTAATTGCTAATGTCCCCGTTGTGCTGGCTGGGCATTTTAGTGCTAACAAATTGCCCATGAAACTGATTCATCGCGGTTGTGCTGTGTTGTTTGCGCTACTTGGGGTCGCTACATTGCTGTGGTAAAAGGAGGTTCCATGTCCGATAACCGAGTTTTTGATGCAGATACTGCCTGTGGGTTGCCCTAGGTTGTTGCCATTGCTTTTTTGTGCAGTCCGGCACACACTTCATTTTATGATTGGTTAAAATGTAAGCATGCATAGCTTTATGGATAGGCGCGTGCATGTAAATGTGTAATCGCATAGTAAACGGATAGTAAAGGAGTCATGATATGGATATGAAGAAACATGGTTTATCGATAGGCATAAACCGAATTGAAAGTGTGTTTTTTGTGACATTAAAAGCCATTGGTACATTAACCCACGAAGACTATCTCGTCATTACCCCTATGCTAGAGGGGGCATTAAGCCAAGTTGATCAGCCTAAAGTGAGTTTATTTCTTGATGCTACCGAGCTTGACGGCTGGGACTTACGCGCCGCTTGGGATGATTTAAAGCTGGGATTAAAGCACAAATCTGAGTTTGAAAGAGTGGCCATTTTGGGCAATAAAGATTGGCAAGAATGGGCGGCCAAAATTGGTAGTTGGTTTATTGCGGGTGAGATAAAATATTTCGAAGATGAAGATGACGCCTTGAAATGGCTTCGATATTAATATGATGTTCAAGCTCAGTTGCTCTCGAACGATGCAAAGGTCTTTAGCGTTGTGATGGCGTCATTAGCCCTAGGAACAGATTTTCTAGGGCTTTAACCATTTATGCCGTGGTATTAACATTATGACCACTGTTGCCAACGGGCTGCGGTGCAGGTGGCTGAGCCGCTTCAATGAGTTGTAATGCCATTTGACCTTCAACTTTTTGCTGTTCTTTAGCCATTACGGCCACTTTTAAGCTGCTGCCAGAATCAATTGTTGTTGGCATTGAAGACGGTGAATTAATACTAATTGACATGGTTAACCTTAATATAAAGTCGGATGGTAATAATATATCGGCTGAAAATCAAAATGCTTGACTCATTTTTGTTAAAAAGCATTCGTTGGAATTTTTTGATTATAGGTTGCGCACAACCAATGTTATAATTAGCTCATATTATTGGTTAGTGGAGTGAAGCCTATGTCTAGTAAAGCGCTTACTGAGTCTCAATTACCTTCAGCGCAAAATCCGCTAGCACTTGAAAACCAAGTGTGTTTTTCATTGTATAGTGCGACTAATGCGATGATCCGTGCATATCGACCATTATTGGATGAGTTATCGCTGACTTATCCGCAGTATCTAGTGATGATGGTACTTTGGAAAGAGCCGGGGATCAGTGTTAAAACCTTAGGTGAGAAATTACATCTTGATTCTGGAACATTAACACCCTTGCTAAAGCGTCTAGAAAGCAAAGGCTTAGTGAGCCGTGGCCGTAGTGAATTAGATGAACGCGTGCGAGTGTTACATGTTACTGAGCAAGGCCAACAATTACATCAGCAAGCGTTGAGTATTCCTGAACAGATGCGTTGTAAAGTGGGTGGCACTATTGAAGACTTACAACAATTAAAGCAACTGTGTGATCAAGCATTTACTATGTTAAATTCCGGAGAGGCGAGCAGCTGTGAAATGTGATTATTTTGAGCGTGGCGATTGTTTGTCATGCCGCAATATTCAACTACCTATGGTTGAGCAAGTGAGTGTAAAGCAACAACAGTTAATCGATTTATTTCGTGGCATTTCAGTTAAGCAATGGCTAGCGCCGATATTAAGCGCAGAATCAGGTTTTCGTAATAAAGCCAAAATGGTCGTTTTAGGTGCCGCTCACAAACCTATTTTAGGTTTGGTTAATCCTAAAGGGGAGCCGGTCAGTCTATGTGACTGTTCGTTATACCCTAAAGATATGCAATTATTGTTACACCGTTTAGAACGATTTGTGCAGCAAGCTGGTATACCGCCTTATCGGGTCGATAAAAGCAAAGGCGAGCTAAAATTTATTTTACTGACTCGCAGCCAAAGTAGTGGCCAGTTTATGCTGCGTTTTGTATTACGCAGTGATCAAGCCATCGTGAGAATTGAACGAGAATTACCTCAATTATTACAAGAGTTTCCCGAAATCACCTTAGTCTCGGCCAATATTCAGCCAATCCACATGGCGATTCTTGAAGGCGAAAGGGAAATATTTTTAACGGAAACGACACGATTAGAAGAACAACTTAATAATGTACCGTTGTTCATACGGCCAAAAAGCTTTTTTCAAACGAATCCTGAAGTCGCCGCCCAGTTGTATCAAATAGCGAGGGAGTGGGTTACTGAATTCAAACCGAACTATATTTGGGATCTATTTTGTGGCGTCGGTGGATTTGGGCTGCATTGTGCTGACAGCAATATCCGTTTAACTGGGATTGAGATCGAATCTGAAGCAATAGAATGTGCCATCTTGTCAGCAACTAAACTAGGGTTTACCCAAGTGGATTTTAGCGCACTTGATTCAACTCATTTTGCCAAAGGACAATCTGCTCAAGATAAACCAGATCTTATTATTGTAAATCCACCTCGGCGCGGATTAGGAAAATCATTATGCGACTCACTGAGTGAGTTTGCACCTAAAGCAATCGTGTATTCTAGTTGTAATCCACACACCTTAATGAGCGATTTAGAGTACATTACGGGTTATCAAATAACCAAAGTTCAAATGTTTGATATGTTTCCTCATACTGATCATTTTGAAGTATTGGTTATGCTAGAACAGCTGTAATAGTCTTTGCTATCAATTAAGGTATTTTAAAAATCGTAATTAAGTACTCGTTTGGTGTCGCTAAGTTATGGGCTATATCGAGCAAAGGTAGCAGTTAGATAGTGGTGTATGTTGTCATCATAAAAATGTCATCTTAATGTCATAACATTGTTTATTCACATAAAAAAGGTACTAGGACGATGTGGCAAATTTTCAGTCGCTTTTTAGCGTTAGGGTTAATCAGTTTCGGTGGCCCTGCGGCTCACATCGGCTATTTTAGAAAAGCATTTGTTGACGACTTACAATGGCTAGATGGTAAACAATATTCAAGTTTTGTTGCTCTTAGTCAGTTTATGCCAGGGCCAGGCTCAAGCCAGATAGGGTTTGCAATTGGTTATCATCGAGGTGGTTTACTGGGCGGATTAGCCGCCTTTTTAGGTTTTACTTTACCGTCTTTTTTACTGATGTTTTTATTTGCTGTGACCAGTGCACAATGGCTGGAGATAACGGCCGTAGAGGGTGCTATTCATGGCCTAAAATTACTAGCAGTAGTGGTTGTAGCTGATGCCACCTTGTCAATGTTTAATCAATTCTGTCAACGAAAAACCGCTAAAATAGTAATGGCTGCCACCGCAGTTGCTATCATATTAATGCCTTCATTATTAATGCAAATTGGCGTACTAGTTGTGGCTGCTATTATTGGCGTCATGTTAATGACTCGAGGTGACAGTATTACGCCAGACACACCTGCAATCGAGCTTAATTATGCTTGGTTAGCATTATTTATTATTGGTATAGCCGCTTCTTTATATTTGATCAATCAACCTGATAGTCTTGGACAGATTTTTGCGCAATTCTTCCAAGTGGGCAGTTTAGTGTTTGGCGGTGGACATGTGGTATTGCCTTTGCTTGAAACCAGCGTCGGTGAATACATTACCCCAGATCGATTTTTAACTGGCTATGCACTTGCGCAAGCCATTCCTGGCCCTATGTTTACTTTAGCGACCTTTTTAGGGGCAGATTTATGGTTAGAGTCTCCTATTCTGGGCGCGTTAGTTGCGACGTTAGCTATTTTCCTTCCTGGTTTTTTATTGATGCTGGTGGGCTTAAAAAGTTGGCATTCTATAAGCCAACACCCAGCCATTGCTGGCGCTCTCGCAGGGGTAAATGCAGCCGTTGTTGGTTTATTGCTTTCAGCACTTTATCAACCAGTGTTTACTAGCGCAGTGATCATGCCAATGGACATGGCATTAGTGATTATTGGTTTTAGTTTATTAAAAGTGTTTAAGCCTGGTCTTGTATGGTTGGTAATAGGATTTGCTGCAATGGGCAGTGGATTGTCGATGTTGTAAAACGATTTTTATATTGTATGTTTTTGCGACAAGTCTCACTTTATTGAGTTGTAATAGTTTGCTAGTTTAACCATCTATAATAAATAGACTATTATTGAATAGAATATTACCTTAAAAGACCTTCAAAAGGCTGACCACTATGCTGAGATCTTCCCTACGCAATAAACTACTGGGGTTATCGCTAATTCCGCTGTCGTTAATCCTCGTCGTACTACTGAGTATTTTTTACGTTAATGAAGAATCGTCTTTAACCAAAGATATTGATAACTTTCGCAGTGAATTAATTTCAGAGCGTAAAAACCAACTAAAAGAAGCTGTTCAGATTGCACAAGGAGTCGTTGAGTATCAACTTGCTTTGGGGAGCACTGGTAATGTCAATGGAGCTTTACGAGATTTACGCTTTGGCAGTGCAGGCTATTTCTTTATGTATGATGATGCCGGCGTCAATATTTTTCATCCGACTATGCCTGAACTTGAAGGCCAAAACAAAATTGATATGGCGGACCCTAATGGAACCAAAATTATTGTTGGGCTATTAGATGCGGCTAAATCGGGTACTGGTAATTTTTCTTATTATTATAAAAAACCGGGTAGCGAGCAGCTTGTTGAAAAACTCGGCTTCGCAGTAATGATCCCCAATACCAATTGGATGTTAGGCTCGGGCGCTTATATTGATGATATTGAAGAGTCTATTGCTGGTTATGAAACTTATAAAACAGAAGAGATGAATCAAAAAGCATTCATGTTTCTACTAATTGCTTTAGGTCTTACTGGTATTACTGCTTTTGGCGTGGTGCTGATGGCCCATAAAATGGTGGTGCCAATTCAAAATATGGCTACATCGCTTAATGACATCGCTAAAGGTGAAGGGGATTTAACCAAGCGTTTAGATATCACCAGTGAAGATGAGATTGGGCAGTTAGGCAGCGCATTTAATCTGTTCATCGACAAATTACAGCATATTATGGGTGATGTTGCTGGTGCGACCGACAGGGTTAAGCAAGCAGCTCAGAGTATTAATGGTCAAACAGTGTCAATGACAGAGCAACTCTACAATCACAATAATGAAATTGACCAAATTGTCACCGCTATTACTGAAATGTCGGCTACAGCGCATGACGTGGCCCACAATACTAACATGGTGGCAGAAGCAACTCATGCCGCCTCTGATAACGTCACTAAAGCACAAGATTGTGTCGATACCTCATTAACGGAAGTGTCTAATTTAATGAGTCAAATTGACAATGCTGCGGCCAATGTGAAGTCATTAAGTGAACAATCTAAGAAAATTAACTCTGTGCTAAGTGTTATTGGTGGGATTGCTGATCAAACCAATTTACTGGCATTAAATGCGGCAATTGAAGCGGCGCGAGCCGGCGAGCAAGGTCGAGGTTTTGCGGTTGTTGCTGATGAAGTGAGAAACTTGGCCAGTCGAACCCAAGCCAGCACGGTTGAAATTAATGAAATGCTGTCTGAACTGCATAAGCTAGTGACCCAAACGGTACAAACTATGGAAGAAAGCCAAGTGAGTTGTTTGAGTTCGGTGGAGTCTTCTAGAGCGATTTCTGAAAGTTTAGGCGCAGTAACATCGTCAGTGACCAGCATTAATGACATGAGTACTCAAATAGCCACCGCTGCAACTGAGCAAAGCTCTGTGACCGAAGAAATTAATCGTAATATCAATTCAGTGCAAGAGATTGTTAATACGTTATTGGTGGCCAGTCAAGATGCGTCCGGTATGAGTAAAACCGTTGCGGATGATGGTCAGACGTTAGCGGAATTAGTGGGTCAATTTAAAATATAATGTTGACTTGGTAGGCAATTAAAAATGAACCCGAAGTGGTTCATTTTTTTTAGTCGCTTTTTTAATCTAAGCCAGAGTCAGATCTTGAATTTAAATATCCTGAACTTGGAATGGGGATGTTGATATAATCATAAATATCAATATCTTAGTTATTAACCACTATCAAGCCTGTCATATGTTTTGCTAACAAAGCGAATGGACGCGTCAATAGCAGGCCTATTGTAAGTCTTCTTGTGTACAGAATAACGCAGTGAGCAAGGCAAAGGGCTGTTTGAGAGGCATTTGCTATCCCGAGTTCTGATTAAATAGTAATAAGCTGTTCATTTCATTTATCCATTCGCGGTTAAGCGTTTTTCCCGATGTTGATTTGATGAAATATATTCGTCATTTGTTTATTAATAATCGCCCTTCTGGTCTAGGTTTAGTGCCTATCATGGGGTAAAATGCGCCGTTGCACCTTTTGTTAACCGCTAAATTTAAGTTGAATATTCATGTTTGAAGTTAATCCAGTAAAATTCAAAATTAAAGAGCTAGCCGAACGTACTGAGTTACTTCGGGGGTATCTTTGACTACGCTGCTAAAAGTGAGCGTTTAGAAGAAGTCAGTCGCGAGCTTGAAAGCCCTGAAGTGTGGAATGAGCCTGAACGTGCTCAAGCATTAGGTAAAGAGCGTGCTGCGTTAGTGGTTGTGGTTAAAACCATTGATGATATGGACACGGGTCTAGAAGACATCCAAGGGTTACTTGAGCTTGCCATTGAAGAAGATGACGAAGAAACCTTTAATGATGCTGCCGCAGAACTTGAGGAGTTAGACACCCGTCTGGCAGATCTCGAATTCCGTCGCATGTTTTCTGGCAAGAGTGATGCTTCAAACTGTTATCTTGATATTCAATCTGGTTCAGGCGGCACCGAAGCACAAGACTGGGCCAACATGGTTCTGCGCATGTATTTACGTTGGGGTGACGCGCATGGTTATAGCCCAGAGTTAATGGAAGTCACCGACGGCGATGTGGCTGGTATTAAGGGTGCTACGATTAAGTTCACTGGTGAGTATGCTTTTGGTTGGATGCGAACTGAAACCGGTGTGCACCGTTTAGTACGTAAATCGCCATTTGATTCATCAGGTAAACGTCATACTTCTTTCTGTTCTGTTTTCGTTTACCCTGAAATTGATGATGATATTGAAATCGATATCAATCCATCAGATTTACGTATCGACACTTACCGTGCTTCGGGTGCGGGTGGTCAGCACGTAAACAAAACCGATTCTGCGATACGTATTACACATTTACCAACAAACACTGTGGTGCAATGTCAAAACGATCGCTCGCAACATAAAAACCGTGACTCTGCTTTTAAGCAATTAAAGGCGAAGTTGTACGAGTTAGAAATGCATAAACAAAATGCCGATAAACAAGCTGCTGAAGATGCAAAATCAGATATCGGCTGGGGTAGTCAAATTCGTTCATACGTATTAGATGACGCCCGTATCAAAGATTTACGTACAGGGGTTGAGAACCGCAACACTCAAACTGTGCTGGATGGTGATTTAGATAAGTTTATTGAAGCCAGCCTAAAATCAGGACTTTAATTAAATTAACTTTTTCCGCCATGTAAGTGTGGCGAGTAAACGCGAGAATATAATATGACTGAACACGTACAAGATGAAAACAAACTGATTGCTGAACGTCGCGCTAAATTAGAACACATTCGCACCAACTGTCCTGCGAATGCTCATCCAAATACATGGCAGCGTAGTCATAAAGCGGCTGAGTTACAGGCACAATATGGCGAGCAAACTAAAGAATCGCTAGAAGAGTTAGCTTTTCAAACCAGTATTGCTGGCCGTGTTATGGCAAAGCGTGGTCCATTTTTAGTGATTCAAGACGTGTCTGGTCGTATTCAAGCTTATGCTGGTAAGCCAGTACAAGGCGATTTAAAAGAGCGTTATCAAGGTTTAGACATCGGTGACATCATTGGTGTTAAAGGTCAGCTGCATTTATCTGGCAAGGGCGACTTATACGTTAATATGGAAGAATATCAGTTACTGACCAAAGCATTGCGTCCGTTACCTGAAAAATTTCATGGTTTAACAGACCAAGAAACTCGCTACCGTCAGCGTTACGTTGATTTGATTGTCAATGAAGACTCACGCAACGCCTTCATTATGCGTTCTAAAGTGGTTTCTGCTATTCGCAACTTTATGATCAAAAAAGAGTTCATGGAAGTTGAAACCCCAATGATGCACGTTATTCCTGGTGGTGCTTCAGCACGTCCATTTGTAACGCATCACAATGCATTAGACATGGCTATGTACTTACGTATCGCGCCAGAGCTGTACCTTAAGCGTCTAGTGGTTGGTGGTTTTGAACGTGTATTCGAAATTAACCGTAACTTCCGTAACGAAGGTTTGTCACCACGTCATAACCCAGAATTCACCATGATGGAATTCTATATGGCGTATGCTGATTACAAAGACCTAATGGACTTAACCGAAGAAATGCTGGGGTCAATTGCTCAAGAATTATTAGGCAGTACTAGCATGCCGTATGGTGAAGAAACTGTTGAGTTTGGTGGCGCTTATGCTCGTTTAAGCATGTTAGAAGCGATTCAGAAATACAATCCTGACAATGTGACTATTCAAGCTATGACCTACGAGCAAGTTAAAGACGTAGAGTTTATGCGCGACTTAGCATCGAGCCTAGGCATCAAGTTAGAAAAATTCTGGACTTGTGGTCAATTACTTGAAGAAATCTTCGGTGAAACTGCTGAAACTAAGTTAATGCAACCTACGTTCATTACTGGTTACCCAGCGGATATTTCACCTTTGGCGCGTCGTAATGATAACAATGACTTCATTACCGACCGTTTTGAGTTCTTTATCGGTGGCCGCGAAGTGGCTAACGGCTTTAGTGAGCTCAACGATGCTGAAGATCAAGACAACCGCTTTAAAGCGCAAGTTGATGCGAAAGATGCAGGCGATGACGAAGCAATGTTCTATGACGCTGACTACATCACAGCACTAGAGCACGGTTTACCACCAACAGCAGGTCAAGGTATTGGTATCGACCGCTTAGTGATGCTATTCACTAACACGCATACCATTCGCGACGTGATTTTATTCCCAGCGATGCGCCCACAAGCGTAATGGCATAGGTCGGCAGTAGCTGACACTCAGGAATAATCAAAACCAGCTTTCGGGCTGGTTTTTTTTGACTAAAATTAACTGGAAATTTGTCTAGTACTTGTTAATTTGCTGTTTGCAAAACGCTAGCCAATGACACCACTTTTAGGTTGGATAAACTTTGCCGATGCTGTCACGAAAGCTTTATTGTTAACATAGAGCGCTGCTTCTAATTGGTACATCCCTAAGCGTTGGCTCACCAATCGACCGACAATTTTGATGGCATCACCAACCTTTATGGGGGCAACAAAGCGGATGGTCATTTCGGCGGTTAAGGCCTTAATACCTTGCATCAGCAAATAATGTGTCATCGCCGCATCGACTAAGGCACTGGCAACGCCGCCATGCAAGAAGCTGTTGTAGCCTTGAAGCTGCGGACTCACTTTATGATAACCAACCACTTGATTGTCACCGTCAGCAAAAAATTTACACTGTAACGACAATGGATTTTGTTTAGCATCGCCACAGACAACACATTGACTGTGGCTTTGTTTGCTATCTTGATAACGGTTCACACAAGACCTTATTTATTGATGAGTATAAATCCCAGCAATGCTTTAAAAGCGCGCATTAACCATTTGGTAGGTTTTATAACCACCAGTGAGGTTACGCACTTTAAAACCATGCTGTATTAACATGCGATAAGCGACGTGGCCGCGTAAACCCACCTGGCAAAATACCAGTAACTCTTTGTCTTTAGGGAGTTCGTTTAGCCGGTCCCTAAGCTCTGGTAATGGAATATTCATTGCGCCTGCAATTGATCCCACGGCCGTGAGTTCCCCAGGGTTTCGAATATCGACAATGATTTGCTCTGCGGTCAAAGCGTGTAAATCTTGACTGTGACAAATGGCTTCATCACCTAATAATACATTGGCTGCGACCATACCTGCTTGATTGACTACATCGCGTGCAGAACCAAACGGAGGCGCGTATGTGAGCTCAAGATCGGCTAAGTCATGCACCGTCATACCAGCGCGTTGCGCCACGGCTAATACGTCCATACGTTTGTCAACGCCGTCAATCCCTGCTGCCTGCGCGCCTAAAATACGGCCTGAATCAGGGCAGAACAACAGCTTTAAGCTAATAGGGTGAGCCCCAGGATAATAGCTGGCGTGGCTTGCTGTGTGGACATAGATTTTTTCAAATGGGATATTTTGCTTGAGTAAGCTTTTCTCATTTAATCCTGTTGAAGCAATAGCCATATCAAATAACTTACAAATAGCTGTGCCTTGAGTGGCACGATATTTTTTATCACCACCGAGCATGTTATCGGCGGCTAATCGTCCTTGGCGGTTGGCAGGGCCAGCAAGGGGGATGAGTGTCGGATTACCGGTGACAAAATCTGCAGTTTCGATGGCATCGCCCACAGCATAAATATCTGCATCGGAGGTACGCATGCCTTCGTCAACCCGAATACCACCGAGTGGGCCTAATACCAAACCGCACTCAGACGCCAAGCTGGTCTCAGGTTTAACACCAATGGCGAGGATGACTAAATCGGTTGCTAAGGTGTTGTTATCACTCAATGCTAGTTGCAGATGGTAGTGAGGTAATATTGGCTTATCATAATCACCGGTATTATCGGCTTCAGCCAGTTGTATCGGGTATTCATCAACAGCGGTTAAGCCGGTTTTTAAGCGTAAATCAACGCCATTATCGACGAGCTTTTGATGCAGCATGTTGGCCATTTCCAGATCAACAGGTCCCATCACTTGGTCTGCTAGTTCGAGTAAGGTGACGTCTAATCCAAGGTGGCGCAACGCTTCTACCATTTCTAAACCAATAAACCCACCGCCTACAACAGTGGCATGTTTAGGTTTATGCAGTAGAAGGTTCGACAGGATTTTATCCATATCAGGAATATTACGTAGGCTATGGACGAAATGGTTATTAATGCCGCTAATGGGCGGTTTGATTGGTGATGCACCGGGGCTGAGTAATAGCTTTTCATATGACTCTTGATATATTTCATTGGTCATAAGGTTACGTACGGTTAATTGCTTGGCTTGTCTGTTAATCGAGACGACTTCATTATGTACCCGTACATCGACATTAAAACGCGACTTAAAGCTTTCGGGTGTTTGCAGTAATAGTGCGTCTCGGGATTCAATTTCACCACTAATATGGTAAGGCAAACCACAGTTGGCAAATGAAACAAATTCGCCCCTTTCAAGGATGATTATTTCAGCGGTTTCAGATACACGTCTTGCTCTTGCTGCTGCCGATGCTCCGCCAGCAACACCACCAATAATGACTATTTTGGTCATGCTATTCTCCAATAAAATTAACGATTAACCTAGCGACTATCAATCAGACTTTTTGTTTTCCTGATTTGCTATTAAGTGCTTTTTGGCAAGCAAAGCAGTGACCGTACATATTGAGGCTGTGGTGGTGAATACTCATGCCGTGATGTTCTGCCGCTAATCCTAAGCGAAGCTCAATCAAGGGGTCGATAAAATCTATTAACTTGCCACAGGTTAAACAAATTAAATGATCATGCCGTGGTTTATTACTGAGCTCATAAACAGTATTTTTAGATTCAAATAATCGACCTACAACGAGGCCTGCTTGTTCAAAATGCGCCATAATTCGGTGTACAGTATGAAGACCAATGGTCTCTCCCTGAGCATTTAACCCCAGATAAATATTTTCTATTGTTAAATGCTGCTCATCAACTTGAGTTAAAAACTCAAGTAGCTTACAGCCTTGAGCTGTTATTTTGAGGCCAGAGTCTTTCAATACTGCTTGCATTAGATTGACCTAAACACGTCGACACGTGTTAACTGTGTTTAATCTTCAGCTGTTATTATTTGTCATCAACGCTTTGCCATTAATAAGACTATCAACCACCTTATGCCTAGCTCCTTTAACCAAATTAGCCAACGTTTGACGAGAGATATTCATTGATTTAGCCGCTTCTTGTTGCTGCATACCCAGCAAATCAACTAAGCGTAAAGCCTCAATTTCATCCTCTGCAAGTGGTACCTGCTCTAACTGGGTCATTGGGATACCATTGGGCTTAAAACAGATGTTGGCAGCTTGGCCGCATATGGTTCGGGGGATTTTAGGTCTTGCCATGTAACACCTCATTTTTAGCATATGCCATATATACTGAATGTAGTTCGCACATGCAAGCTCTATTCTTTATTGAGTTTCAGATACAAACAGATCTTTGATCTAGCCCATAAAACTGACAACTCTACGATACTGATTTTATCACTGTGCTAAAACAAGCTGGCTTTGGGATTGTTAGTGACTGTTTAGTGATGCTATTGATTCATATGGATACTATCCGAGAGATTATTTTATAATCCGTGATACGCCAAACATTGCAAGCATCTATGAGGCGCCAATTACCAGTCAGCCACATTAACAATACAAATCAAATAACGCGGTAATGATTTTTATTATATCTGGTGGAGATAAACTTATAAGCTCCACGTCTCAAGTGCGCCATCTGAGCTTAAGGTCAATAGCTTACCATTAGGTTTCATTACCATTGAAAATACCGTGGTGCCAGCGTTATAGGCGGTGATATCCCAATGAGAAAGCTCTTTTCCAGATGAGGTATCCCAATAGATAACACTTTGTTTTGATGTTGCGGTAATTAAGTTTTTGCCGTGATTGACGAATAACGCCTGCCGAAAATAGCGATAGCGTTCAAGGTAATCTAGATGACTTACTGGCTGCGTTGTTTGGGTATCGATAATGACATTGCTGTCGAGTGCATCGGCAATAAATAAGCGCCGATTAGCGTCATCAAAACTCACGCTGGTGATTTGTTGAGGACGCGAGAAACTGCTGATCAACTCACCGCTATAAGCAGCCCAAATATGTACATCACCATCAAGTCCAGTCGATAATACCTGCTGTTCAAAGCCCGATAGCTCAACATGATTAACGGCGGCGCTGTGTTGTTTAAACAATGACATTGTCATGCTACTTCGTTGTATCACTGTAATTGAACCATCATTCATTCCCACCAAAATAGTGCTGCCTGTTTGGCTCAGAAAAAGGCTCGAAATACTGGCGTCGGGATTAAATCCCTGGGCGGGCCAACGTATGTCTAATTTGCCTGTCTCAAGGTTAAAAACGGATATTTTTTGTTTGCCAGCAGTCGCAAGGAATTGTTTGTTACCTGATAACGCCAGCAGATAATTGGTTTCATCAAAGTCATCGTCAGACCATTGATGTATTAGTTGGCTTGTTGCTACATCCCAAATTGATAATGTACGGCTTCTGCCTAATGTGACAGCCATACTGGCATCGTTAGACAGTACGCCATCAATTAGCGTTTCTTGAACAAGTGGTTGAATATTATCGGGGGTTTTCATCACCTCAGCTTGATTGCAGCCAGAGACAGCCATCATTATCGTGATTACGGTAATAAAGTGCACATTGATTAGTAATCTAGAGCCGGCATTAGCTAACAATTTAATTCCCCTATAAAAAAGATGCTTTCAACATAATAACATAGAGCGTTACCGCTGGTTTTAATGGTTTGTAGCTACATGAATAGCACGATTTTTTATAAAAATGGCATGATTTTTTGATATAGCAAAGTCTGCGTTCAAATTATGCATCTATTAAGAAAAAGCGAATTCAGGCACAATAACGGTTAACAATCTGTTATTTAAGCCAAGGAACCCACATGACGCAAATTACCTTAACCACTCCCGATGATTGGCATCTTCATTTTCGAGATGGGGATATGCTAGGTGAAACGGTTCCTGCAACGGCTCGATTGTTTCAACGCGCGATTGTCATGCCTAATTTAGTTCCACCAGTCACGACAGCTGCAATGGCTTTAGCTTATCGAGATCGTATTTTGGCTGCTCGCCCACAAGGTAGCAATTTTGAACCATTAATGACCTTGTTTTTAACAAACAACACCAGCGCCCAAGATATTATCGATGCTAAAGCGGCAGGGGTTGTGGCAGGAAAGTTATACCCAGCAGGTGCGACCACAAATTCAGATGCAGCAGTTAAAGCCTTGGATGAGTTGTTTCCTATATTTGAGGTTATGGCACAACAAGGCATGTTGCTATTAGTGCATGGCGAAGTGACAGAATCGCATATTGATATTTTTGATCGCGAAAAAATGTTTATCGATCGCTATTTATCGCGCATTGTCGAAGCCATTCCTAGCCTTAAAGTGGTGTTTGAACATATCACCACTAAAGAAGCGGCTGAGTTTGTCGCAGAGGCTTCAGCTAATGTTGCTGCAACTATTACCCCACAGCATTTATTGTTAAATCGTAATGATTTACTCGTCGGTGGTGTTCGTCCACATAACTTTTGCTTACCCGTATTAAAACGCAATATTCACCAGCATGCATTGCAAGCTGCTGTGGCGACGGGTTCAAGTAAATTCTTTTTAGGTACTGATTCTGCCCCGCATGAAAAACACCGCAAAGAGTCAGCCTGTGGCTGCGCAGGTTGTTACAGTGCCTGGAGTGCATTAGAACTCTATGCGCAAGTTTTTGATAACTTAGGGGCATTAGATAAGTTAGAAGGCTTTGCCAGCTTACATGGCGCAGACTTTTATGGCTTACCACGCAACAGCGGCACTGTGACGCTAGTGAAACAAGAATGGACGGTACCAGAAGAGATTATTCTGCCAAACGGTAATCCTATCGTGCCATTTTTTGCAGGACAAAAAGTGAATTGGAAAGTGAAAACGGCTTAATTCAATCACTAAGCTAACTATATGTTTAACTATGTAATTAGCTATGTAATTAACTAAGTTATTCACTCTACAAGCTAATTTTTCTCGAGTGTTGTTAAGTTGAAATCGCTTAATGACTAATAGATTTATTAATGCCTGTCAGCTTGCTGATAGGCATTTTTTATCAGCGTCTTATTGAGGATCTCTTATTGATTTTTTCATTTTTTGCTTGTTTCAGTAAAAGCGCTTCAAATGCCGCTTGGGGTAATGGTTTACTAAATAAGTAACCTTGGCCGTAATCACATTTCAATGCATTAAGCAGATGATACTGCTCTTCTGTTTCAACGCCTTCTGCCACGACCGTTAAATTAAGCCCATGCCCCATAGCGATCGCCGCACCAACAAGTTCTAGATCCCCAGGATCGACTGTTATATCGTTAATAAAACTTTTATCTACTTTTAAGGTATTGAATGGGTAACTGCGCAGGTAACTGAGCGACGAATATCCGGTACCGAAATCGTCCATTGAAATACTGACACCAATATCGTTAATGGATATTAAGTTGCTGTCGATGACAGCATCGCTACTGAGTAATACCCCTTCAGTAATTTCAAGCTCTATAGTGCTGGCATGAATTTGGTGTTTATCTAGCTGAATGTTAAGCATATCAACAAAGGTATTTTCCCTGAATTGTTTCGGGGAAACATTAATGGCAATTTTAAAGTTAGGATTATAAGTTTGTTGCCACTTTTTGGCAGTAGCAAATGCAACCTCGATAACATATTGGCCAATTGAGACAATGAGTCCTGTTTGTTCTGCAATAGGGATAAACTCATCAGGAGTCACTTGACCGAGCAAAGCATTATTCCAACGTAAAAGAGCTTCCGCGCCGATGATTTTACGACTCTTGATGTCCACAAAGGGTTGAAAGTAAACCTCGAATTCTTTTTGCTTCAATGCACTGCGTAATTGCTCTTCAATTTTCAAGCGCCTATCCATATCGTGGTTCATTTGATGTGTATAGAAGTTATAGGTATTTCTGCCGCGATCTTTTGAATGGTACATGGCTGAATCTGCTTGTCTTAGCAATTCTTTGGGGTCTTCACTGTCAAGCGGGTAAAGGGCAATACCAATACTGATGGTTGACACTAACTCACGGTTTTCGAGCCTAAAAGGTTGGTAAAATTGCTCAAGTAGCTTACTGGCAATAATTTCAACTTCAGTGGGTTCATTAATATTGCTCAGTATAATGATAAATTCATCACCTCCCAATCTCCCCACAACATCACTTTCTCTAATGGTATTCTTTAACCGAACCGCAGCTTGGATCAACAGTTCATCACCAACAGAGTGACCCATGGTGTCATTAACCTTTTTAAAATCGTCTAAATCTAAAAACAGTACCGCCACGTTATTTTTTGCTCGATGGGCGTCTTTGAGCATTTGCGATAATCTATCAAGTGACAGCAGTCTATTTGGCAAGCCTGTTAAGCTATCGTAATGAGCTTGGTGAAGTATTTTTTCTTCTTGTTGTTTGTATTGGGTGACATCTTGTTTCAATGCTAAATAGTGCTTAGTGACGCCTGCATTGTCAAAAATGGGTGCGATATGGGCATGTTCCCAAAAAATATCACCGTTTTTCTTTCTATTCTGCAACTCGCCCTGCCATGCATGCCCAGTAGAAATCGCATCCCATAATTGTTTATAAAGTGATTTTGGGGTTAAACCAGATTTAAGCATGCTGGCTGACTGGCCAATAACTTCACTTGCGGCGTAGCCAGAAATTTTTTCAAAGGCACTATTCACATATTCAATTTTGCTATCGATATTGGTTAATATCATTGATATAGGGCTTTGTTCTATTGCTTGTGACAGTGTAAGCGCTTGTTCTTCAGCCTTTTTCTGGGCGCTTAAATCGATATCAATACAGTACATTTCTGCTTCATTATCGGTGTTGTTGATTAACGTATGAGACGAGTAAACCGCTACATTGCTACCATCTGCACGTTGCAGGAGTAATTCTTCAGCGAGAATAGGAATCCCTTCATTAATCCATGCATTAACGTTATTGATCACATGTTCTCTGTATGGAGGGGGAATAATGAGATCTTCTAATTTTTTCCCTAATGCTTGCTCTTTTGTATATCCATAAAGCTTTTCACTGGCCTGGTTCCAAAAAATAACCGAACGGTTTTTATCATAGCCTTGGACTGAAATTGAGGGTACTTTTTCGAAAATATGTCTGAATTTAGACTCACTCAGAAGCAGTTTTTGTTCGGCATTAATACGCTGCGAAATGTCTTTAATAAAGCAGAAGAACATTCCATCATCACCATCCCAAAAGCTGATGTTCACCTCAACATGAAATAAATGGCCCAATTTATGTTTGTGCTGAGAAGTATAATGAATCGCCTTTACTTGCTTGGCTGTAATGATATTTTGAGTTGAAAACTGGTGTTTTTTACTGGTTTCGATCTCTCCAATAGGTTTATTGAATAGCTCGTCGAGTGTATAACCGGTCATATTAGCGAAACTCTGATTCGACTCAATTATCTTGCCGTCTACCGATACAATAGCAAAGCCATCCTGCGCAGTACTGATAATATTCCGATAAGTACTTTCACTGCGGCGTAACTGTTCTTCAATGAGTTTTCTGTCGGCCATATCTCTACTTACGCCCACAATTCCCTTAATTTCCCCTGATGAATTAACAAAGGGCGTTTTATGGGTTTTAAAAATATGTGCGATACCATCGGGGGTCGTGACCCATTCTTCATTCATCCACGGCTGGTTTTCTTGTAATACAAAAAGATCGGCTTTGATAAAGCTGTCTGCCTGTTGACGGTCAAATAAGTCATAGTCTGTCTTATGCTTAATATCTTCGGGTTTGAGCTTTAAAGCTTCAGAGAATGCCTTGTTACATCCTAAATAAACCCCATCGGCTGATTTGTAAAAAATGATATCGGGAATGCCATCAATAATGCTTTGTAACAGGTTTTTCTCGGTTTCGAGGAGGCTTTTGTGATTAAGTAACTCTTGAGATATTTGTTGTCTTTGTTGATGTTGTTTTAGCAGTAGCCCTACTAACATGGTGCCACATGTATACACCGTTAATAATGTCGGACTAATGGTGATAATGATGTCGTATTTATCTGCCACTGGCATGAGTAATAAACAGAGTAAAACGCCAATTTCTACGACAAAGCCCATGGCCAGTAAGTTTTGCCAATTGGGCTGTTTGTTTGAAGACTTCATCCAGTATCGCCAGCCTAACCCAATGGCAGAGCTGATGAAAATAATTAAAGTACCAACGTATAAACCGGCGCCGCCTTGATAAATACGGAAACTAGCGGCGAGTATCGCAGCTATCAATGTTGGAATAAAACCAAAAAATAGCCCGCTTAAACTTAACAGTATCCAGCGAGTATCAAAAAAAATCCCCGGCCTTAGCTCCCAAGGATTGTTCATGACACAAATTGCGATCATTCCAATAAAAATACCACTCAAAATATTTCCATATTTCTTGTGAGCTATTTTTTGTAATTTTATGGCATCATAAATGACGACAAGTGCCAGTAACAATACGGTGTTGCTCATCAAACTGAAAAAACTATCCATTTCTTCCCCACATAAAAGGGCATTGCCTTCTTTTACTGTAGTTCAAATCTGATAATAATAAAAAATAAATCTATTTTATCATTGTGTTAATAAGACTTTTGCCATTGATGTCAAACTCCTGCGATATTTGGAATCTGCGCAAACTGTTTCTATAAATGGCATGACAAAGTTTAGTCGTTAAACGGTATTTTTGTTTTACCTCATCCTCATCAATTGAAGTGCAATACAATGCATTTCTACATTTTTAGCTGCTGTAACAGTGGCTAAAAGACACTACTTAGTTGTATCGGCGCATGGTTGTACTTACTGAGGATGCACTGGAGTTTGTTGAATGATCCTTTAATCTTTTGGTTTTTCTGATGAGCTGGTGTATTTGCATACTCGGCATTAGTGAGTGCTGGTTGAAATTTGGTCTATGAGTTTTATAGCGGTTTACATATTTAAAGTGTTAACCATCATTAATACAATAAGATAAAGAGAAATTAGTGATATTAATGGGTGATAATTTTTTTAAATATAAAAAATTGAAATTTATTGTTATATGCAGAGGTCCTTTACATTAATACCAACATACTTAATCGTTAAGTATGAAATATGGATGGATATTATTATGACGACTTCATTTTCTGTAAAGATGTTACTCACCTCAACTACCGTAGGCTTAACGCTATTATTTGGCATGCCAGCTCAAGCATCGAGTATTACAGTACCAGACTCAATGATAGTTGAAACCGTTAATGGTCAGAACGTCAGTATAAAAAATACGATTGGACTTAGCCATGGGCAACAATTGGTTGAAATTAATTATCGTGATTTATTCCAAGATAATGCAGATGATTCAGGCCATTGGGTTCGTTCAGAATCCTTGTACCTCACATTAGAGGTCGCTGAAAATCAACATTATGAGCTTGCTACACCTGAAATTTATAGTGCAGAAGATGCCCGTGAATTTTTAGATAATCCACAAGTCACGTTGAGTGTTAATGGCCAGCAACAAAAAAATGTCGCATTATTGACTCAGTCGCAGTTATTAACTCAATTAGTGTTAAGGTAAGCTTGGAGTGGTTAGCAAGTCTAATAATACAAACGGCTTGCTAATGAATTGTTTTACGAGAAATCTTTTTATAATACAGCCTCTATAATACGGCTTATATAACGCCAACTACATAATGATATATTGAGTAAATCTTAATTTAAGTAATATTTTTATTTGTTAAATTGTATTTTTGTCATAACTTCAGTTCAATAATATTGTTGATTTAATATTGTTGATTTAATATTGTTGATTAATGTTATTTTGATTATTTTGATTATTTTGTTAATGATATCCTTAGGTTGATTTATAGTTTGTGTAGTGTTTTTAAAGATTTCTCAAAAATAGTAAATTTAGTTTAATTTTAAATGTGTATTTAGTTTCCTCCATCCCAATTTTTCAACACGTAAACAAGTCCTTATACTGTTTTATAGATCACTTGTCTCAATTTTTGGGGCTATCGAGGTGTAAGCTATAAGCTACCGCTGCCCAACGCTTATTGTTAAACAGTGTGTGATGTATGTAATCGCTACAGCCTGAATGATTTCTTATCAATGGGTATTGTCATAAGCAATTGATAAGTAATTGGTAAGTAATGTCTATTGATGATTTTGCGAAGGTGGAATTGATTTTTTGTGTTCATCCTAGGATGAACACAACTTACGGAAACAGTCCTTTAACAATATCGTGGGTAGACAAAGACATGGTTCTCGCAAGATGAACTCGCAGCGCGATAATCAATTCATTTATTGATCATTCTCTGTATTTTAGTAAATCATTTGCGTTAATATACTGTTGCATTCTAATGCAGTTATTTGTAATGAAAATGACTAACATAATGTAAAATAAAGGAATATTAATGCAGTTACTTTTTAGGAAAGCTATCACTCCATTATTGGTTGCCGCCAGTTTAACCGTTGCAGGTTGCAGTGGTGGGGGAAGCGAGTCAGCCAGTAATAATGTCACACCTCCGGTGACAGACACCAGTAGCATTACTTGGACCAAGGGCCAATTTACTCCATACGCTGAGATCGCATTACAGTGCAAGGCCGATCAAACTGGATCTGAACTCACCGAAAAGCTTTGGCTTCGCTCATGGAGTAACGACACTTACCTTTGGTACGATGAAATTTTCGATCGCGATCCAGCTCCTTATACCGTAGCGCAATACTTTGATTTATTAATCACAGATGAACTGTCTGAAACCGGTAATGTAAAAGATAAGTTTCATTTCTCAATGCCGACTGATGAATGGGAGCAATTAAATCAATCTGGCGCATCATTCGGTTACGGATTTAACCTGTCACTTCGCAATGCATCTGCAGGGGTAACACGTCAGGTCACCATTACTTATAGCGAACCTAATTCACCAGCAGTGGCCGCGGGAATAAATCGCGGCGCTATTATTGTTGCTGTAGATGGCGTCAATGTGGCTAATGCTGACGATAGTGCGAGTATAGATACATTAAATGCAGGGTTGTTCCCAACTCAAAGTGGCAAACAAACGACATTTACCGTGCGAGATCTCAATGCCAGTGTTGATCGCAATGTCATATTGTCGGCCACCACCGTTATCTCTACCCCGGTACAAAATACCCAAGTGATCCAAACAGCAAGCGGCAAGATTGGATACTTACAATTTAACTCTCATATAGCGACTGCTGAGCGAGGGTTGTTTGATGCTATCACCACGTTAAGCGAAGCAGATGTAGAAGATTTAGTCCTAGATTTACGCTACAATGGTGGCGGTTTACTCGCCTTAGCGAGTCAGTTGGGTTACATGATAGCAGGTGATACTGCGACCAATAATCGCATTTTTGAACGCACCAGTTTTAATGATAAATATCGAACTATTGATCCAGTAACTAGAGCAATACTCGAACCAACGCCGTTTATTCCAGAAACAATAGGCTTTAATACTGGGTTGCTGCGTGCAGGGATTACACTGCCTTCACTAAACCTCAAGCGGCTTTATGTATTAACAACAGCAGATACTTGCTCGGCCAGTGAAGCATTGATGAATAGTCTGCGTGGTATTGATATTGAAGTGATTCAAATTGGTGGTACAACGTGCGGAAAGCCTTATGGATTTTACCCAACACCAAACTGCGGCACCACTTACTTTAGCATTCAATTTAAAGGCGTAAACGATAAAGGTTTTGGTGATTATTCAGATGGTTTTGTACCCACTACAAGTCCAACACTCGACAGTGAAATTGAAGGTTGTGCGCTAAGCGATGATTTAAACCATGCGCTTGGTGATACCAATGAGCGACTCTTAAGCGCCGCATTGTATTACCGTGATAATAACCAGTGTCCAGCGCTGACGTCATCAGCGGCTAAAGTGTCAGCGGCCCCAACAATGATGGATAAAGGCTTTATGTTGAAAGATGACCGTCACTCAACATTGCTTAAAAATAATCGGATAATGTCGACAGGAGCCATGTAATGTCCCGTTTATCTTCTGGTTTACTTATCGCTGTAGTGATGTTTTCCACGGCTTTTATGGGATGTGGTACTTCAACTGCCGGAAACGATAGTGCGGTTCCTGCGCTAATCACGTCCCCAAATAGTGCCAGTGTGGATGAACTACAAGCGGCTATTGCCAGTTTGTTGAATACAGACCATGTGATGATTGCTCAAAGCGCGTTTACAGACACCAGTGTCTTGTCTATTGAACCTGCAATGCACAAAGACACTAATGGTCGTTTATTAATGGGGCGCTCAATCGTGATGCCAGAGAGTGTGCAGCTGCTTATTCATGGCGATACATGCTTGCTTGAGCACGCCAAAAGCGGCCAACGTAAAATATTGCAAATAACCACCTGCCGAGCCGAGTAACACTGGCTAACTTATGGCGTAGTTACCTGTTAATTCAGGCTTGGACTCAGTCGTACCAATGACGAAATATTGTCATTGGTACTACTGGGATATTGCTGGTTTATTACCGGAGTTTTATTGTCAATCTGATGGATATTATTGTGGTTATTTAACGCTTCAGCGTTAATCACAATAATGAGTTAAGAGTTAAGAGTAGAGTTAAGGCCTGAGTTAAGAACTAAATTCAGGACTAAATACAGACTACGTATTAACCTTGTGTCTGGTAAGTAAAATGTTCTTAGTTAATAGAAAGGTAGCCTAGGCTACCTTTCTATTATTACTTCTCCACTACAGAGATAATTATCTATTATCCGTAGCAGAGGTTATTTATTATCTGAACGTATCACTAACTCAACGCGGCGGTTTTGTTTCTGGCCCGCTTCATCAAGATTATTGGCAATAGGCGAGTACTCACCAACCCCTTTGGCTTCAACTTGTTGTGCAGAAATAGAGAACTGTTTGATCAAACGGGTTTTAATTGCAGTCGCGCGTTTTTCTGACAAGGTTTGGTTATAAGCTTGCGAGCCCTGGTCGTCTGAGTGTCCTACAACATAAAACAGCTGTTTAGGGTGTGTTTGTAGGTATTGAGCGACAACTTCAACAATCGGATAAGCTTCTGGCAGTAATTCATCGCTATCATATTTAAACAACAAACCGTCTAGTGCCACATGGCCCGTTTTGGCTATCTCGTCGGTTAAGCCCTGTAAATCAATTCCCACACGGTTATTGTTTAATGTGGTTTCTTCAATGATTCTGATTTCAGCAGCGAGATTGCCAACAAAGCCAATCACATACACCATTACGTAAACATTTCCCTCGGGCCGATCTAACTTATACAATCGATAAAATTGACTGTCGTCACGACCATTGGACATCAGTAATTTTAAAGCATTATACATTTCTGTTTTTCGCCCACATTGCTCACCTGTACAAGCATAAACTTCGTTAAAGCCAAGCTTAGTTAACGCGTTTTGGTAATTAGCATTAATCTCGTATTCAGAATAAGTGCGAGGTAAGTTATAGCCAATATCGGTTATTTTTCCGTCTAACATCTTAGTCTCAAATTTTTTGCCGTTTTTGCCTATTAATACGGCGATTTGTCCAAAACTATGGGTGGTATATTCATCAATATAAGCACCTGGTATACGAGTCAACATTGGATGATCAGCAGAGTTTTTTTCATCTTTATTGCTGTTGTCAGTTACTGCTATTTCACTCACTTCTTGTGATAAATAGCTCTGGTTAGTGGTCACCAAATCTAATGGTTCATCCATCACTTCTATAATATCGATCTCTACGTTGGTGGCGCGCTGCCAGGCAGCCGCATATATGGACACATATACTTGTTTTTTAGGAAGGGTGATATAAGCAGTAATTAACGAGGGTGAACTTTTTGAAATTGTATATAGCGGTTTTATAAATTTGCCTAAATTCTCCTCACTACCACAACTTGCTTGCTCGCATTCAAAGAGGATATTGGCATTTAATGCCTTGAGTTGATTTTTATAGTTATTGATTAAATGAGCTGGCGTATAAGACGGCGGCAATTCATAGTTGGTCCTAATCAGCTTACCTTTCACTTCTTTGGAAATAATTTTTTTGTCTGCAATTGATGTGACCAATTGCACCGGAGTGAAGTGTCTTAGTTCACTTTTTTGTTTCTTTTACCTCCTTAGGCTCAGAAAACAATTCTTGTGATGTTGTCGAATAGGCGTTCATCGCTGGCATCGCCGCAATGATAATGGCTAATGACATTAGCGCGGGTTTTAACATATCAACTCCCTGTTGAAATAAAGTATCCAGTAATATTGAGAAAAAAACATTAAGTCCCCATAAGATATTCAAGCATCACTAGGGTGTAAATGAATTGCTATTAGAATTACAGAGTGATTATTACTTTTGATGTTTTTTGTCCTCGCGATACACCTAAAGGTATGTGGTTGTTGGTAGGCAATAGATCTGTATGAATATTTGGGTGGCAGCGGGAAATACATTATGAATGATAACGACGTGATCAAATACTTGTTTAGGTAATAACAATTGTTAATTAGTGATGAATAGGGTTAAGAAAATTGAATTAGATAATAAATTTTGTTTTTTAATCAGTACATAAAAATAGTGCGTGATTTTAACGCACAAAATGACATCGGTTTATATGCCGCGAATTTAGGTCCTCCTATCTTTAAGTATTTCACTGTTATTTTACTGCCTCGCACGAACAGATCGACATGCTAGGCAGGAATGGGCTTAACGTTGTATCTCATAGCGATAAACTTACATTCCCAGCAATCAGATGAATAACAGGCCTCTAAGATGACATCATAATGGGATTGTTACAGCATAGACTCGGTCTGTTGAGTGCGATTTTAACGCTTATTGAAGACTAGCTTTACATGGCAATTCATTCCAAGGATTTGAAATACATTTTTATCAAATCAATCGCAATAGTGATAATTTTCATGGTGAACGCTCCTTAAGTAACGGTATGGTTCAACATCAGTTTGGTGCATTGACACTGTATTCGAGATTGTCCATCTCATCATTAGTTATTTTCCAGTTAAGCCGCTATAAAGAGGTATTACTGATTTTATAAATTATTAAAACTATTCATTAATTTTCAAAAGCTCCTAAATCAAATGAGTTACAGTCAAAAAATAATAATATATACATTAGATTAAGTAATGTGATAAATAATATTTATCGCTGTATTTTATGTTGAGATACGGGCAGAATCAGCTTCCTTTTGGTTAGCTAGAATTATCTTATGTTAGAAGTAAAAGTAATCAGTATTTTGTGGTTCATCGGTGTATTAGCTGAAGCGATGACAGGCGCCCTGGCCGCAGGCAAAAAACAGATGGACCTTTTTGGTGTGGTGATTATTGGTTGTGTGACCGCGATTGGTGGTGGCACTCTGCGTGACATGCTTTTGGGTAACTATCCCCTAATATGGGTTGAAAATGCACATTATTTGTTAGCTGTTGCGGCGGCATCACTCCTAACAGTGATGATTGCACCGTTAATGCGTTACTTATCACGATTATTTCTGGCTATTGACGCTCTTGGTCTGGCGGTATTTTCTGTTGTTGGAGCGCAGAAAACCTTAATGCTGGGTTATAGCATTGAGATAGCCATTGCCATGGGGGTCGTGACTGGTGTTTTTGGCGGCGTTATTCGTGATGTTTTATGCAATCAAGTGCCACTGATTTTTAAGAAAGAGCTATATGCGTTAGTTGCTTTGCTAACGTCAGCTTTATATGTGGTGATGAAGCTAAATGGTGTTGTTGAATGGATAAACCTTTCTGTTGCGCTGACCTTTGGTTTTAGCTTTAGAATGCTCGCAATTCGCTACCATTGGTCAATGCCCAAGTTTGACTACCAATGTCAGTCAGACAATATCCATTAACAGCCACTAAATTAGCGATTCATATAAAATCAACATCGCCACTCATCGCAGTTGGATATCAAACTTATAAAATAATGTGTTTTAGAATTTTTATAGTCACAAAAGGCTATCGTAATTCAAGTGAAAAGGCAGTAAGTTATTTCATTATTAAATTGGGTGGCATTATTGTTTTGGCTAAGAAAATTGAGTTAGATGATAAATCGTTATTTTTTAATCTGCATATTAAAGGGATGCGTGACTTTAACGCGCAAAGTGACGTGGGTTTATATGTCGCTAATATAGGTTACCCTCTGTCTTTAGGTGTTTCATTGTTACTGCTTATTTTGATGGTCGGTTTAGCTGTGCTACCTCTTAGTGTTCCTAATACTGAGCTTGCTCGTGCATTAGTATTAATCAATGTGGGGTTATTACCTGTCTACTTAATAGGGCGGTATTGGCTGGTTAGGCGACGTTACGGTATTACCGGGACATTACGTTGCTTTGTTAGCCAGCAGCGTATTGCCATTCCTGCGAATGCAATAATTAATAAGCCTGTGGGGCAGTTGGAGTTACAACGTGGTGACATTGAGTGCATCACGGTAAAATATAAATCACAAATGCATCATTTACATGTGCGCAATCATATTACCGCGTGTGATATTAAGCTAAAAAGCGGTGAAGTCATTATCCTTAATGCGATGTATTTCCCGCTTAAACACATTGTTTACATGCTGTGTTTTTTCGACTACCCATTAACAACGCTGCACGGCAATTGGTCATGGGCTTTTTTGCCTAATATTATAGCCGTAATATTCCCTGTTTTAGTCAATGTGGTTGTCACAGGCATGCTAGTGAAACACTATTTTTTGTAGTGTATATTCAATTGATTGCATACATGATTGATTGTGAGTTTTTAAGCGTTAGTAAAGCAAAAACGTAAATTAAAAGGATGTTTTCATGTACAAATTAATCGCTATTATTTTATTACTATTTATCTCGACAGCGTCAATGGGAGCGACTGAAGATGAGCAAGCTCAGTGGATGGAAGCCGCACAGAAAATTAACTTATCTGAACCGCATTCCTTGTGTAAAAAATCAGTTAATGTCGTAATCAATCAAGATGTAAAGTTATTCAGAACAATATTTGCTGAGATACCAGCAACAGATGAACAAGTAAAAATAACATGGCCACCCAAGATTGTTGGCTAAATATTAAAAAGTAAAAATAACATGGCCACCCAAGATTGTTGGCTAAATATTAAACACTCAACTACGCTTTATTTACCCTTCCTAAATGGTATTTGAAGATGGCCAGACCAAGACAAACAATTGTTAGCTTAGAAGATACACCTTATTACCACTGCTGTTCGCGTGTGGTGCGTAAGGCTTTTCTGTGCGGTTTTGATAACTCAACAGGCGAAAACTTTGAACATCGACGCGAATGGGTTGATGCTCGTATTCTTGAATTAGCGACAATTTTCGCCATTGATATTTGTGCGTATGTTGTCATGAGCAATCACTTGCATGTAGTGATTAAAGTGGACGCAGATAAAGCAAAAAACTGGTCAGATAAAGACGTACTGATTCAGTGGCACAAAGGCTTTAAAGGTACCTTACTGACACATAAGTTAGTAAAAGGTGAAGACCTGAATGAATTTGAATTAAAGACGGTAAATGACAGTATCATCCAATATCGCAAACGTTTGATTGATATCAGCTGGTTTATGCGCTCGCTTAGTGAGCCAATAGCCAGACAGGCCAATAAAGAAGATAAATGCACCGGAAGATTCTGGGAAGGCAGGTTTAAATCTCAGGCTTTGCTTGATGAAGCTGCAGTGTTAGCTTGTATGGTCTATGTCGATTTGAATCCTATTCGCGCCCAAATGGCCACCACACCCGAAAGCTCAGACTATACCAGTATTCAGCGTCGAATAAATTCAGCGATAAAAGGTGAGCAACCAACAGAATTATTGCCTTTTGTGGGTAATGAGCGCTTAAACATACCTAATGGGTTAATGTTCAGTGTAAAAGACTACATCGTACTGGTTGAAGATACTGGTAGGATTATTCGACAAGATAAACGTGGTGCCATTAGCTCAACTAGCCAAGATATTCTCAATAGATTAAATATACCTGCCGAGAACTGGCTAAAAATTACTACCGAGTTTGGCGCGTTATTCAAAGGCGCAGTAGGGGCTTTACCTGCATTAACTGACTATTGTGAACATTTAGACCGAAAACGACGACAAGGCGCTTCAAATTGCCAGCGCTGGCTGTGTGCTTAAAGTTTACTATCTGAAATTTATAATGTTTTTTGACACTTTTGTTGGTATCAATCAGCTAGTGTTGCCTTGATTTTGGCCTATAAGCTGATTATCAAGTTTAAAAACTTATTTGCTGTTTAAATAGATGTATTTTGGTTTTTGTATAGTCACAAAG